>Ga0307929_1000017_pt1 | contig 171121 bp, 152 predicted proteins | sample AceLakmetage1330_FD_203160 | JGI IMG/M metagenome (GOLD analysis project Ga0307929, IMG submission 203160) | Saline water microbial communities from Ace Lake, Antarctica - #1330 | ecosystem: Environmental > Aquatic > Non-marine Saline and Alkaline > Saline | place: Antarctica: Ace Lake...
TTTAATTGTTCTCCTTTTTATTTTTTTTTGATAACAATTAAATATTATCGAGAACTGTCCTCAGACACAATTTATTATACGGTACCATTTAATTACCCATTTGGTTTCAGAGCATGGGAATGTAGCACAAAAGCTACAAAGCTCTTCTGTTTCTTAAATAAGAATAATTAAGGAATAATTTTCATAGTCGACATAATACGCCACCTCCACGAGCTTTGAAGTCTTCAGTTGGCATTCCGACTTTACGGCTGCGGGTCAGTGAGGGAATTACACCCTGCTTTCCCAAGAGAAGCTGTGGTTATTATAGGATTATTACTACCCTTTCACAAGAAAAAATTGAAACAAACCGATAACACTTCCGATAACTGTATATGCAAACAAAAATAGTATCTTTAAAACCAATAAAAGCTGAAATAAAAGAAGCAAAGATATCCATAGACTGGGATGATGGAGGCTATATAAAAGAGCTAGTTGTTAAATCACTCAGAAAACTAGGGCTATATAAAGACGGCCTAGGCTATGCCGCATATGGCGCCGAGAAGCTAAAAGCACTTCAAACAACCGGTCTTGCTTTTCCTGAATTCTCTGAAGAACTTTACGCAACATTTCTAGATGAAACAGGCCAAGGCTTTGTAAGTCATGGAGCTAGCTCATATATTAGAGAACAATTCTCTATAGAAAGCAAAGCAGTACTAGCTGTTTATGATCTAGAACAACATATTGACCTTAATGATGAACCTTCAAACCTAAAGCCAGTTAACAAAAACAAACCACTCAATGGACTAATAGCTATCATTACACTTTCATTGGAAGACTAAACATATTAAAATAGCATCATGAAACAAATCATGAATGAACTGGGTGCAAAAAGAACACCTTTTATCTTTATCTTAGACTATGATCTAAATAATCCTATTGTTATACCTTTAACGAAGATAGACGCTAACACCATTAAGTATAAGGTTAACAGCCAAACAAACCATGACACAAAGGTTGTAGCATCCAATGTTTCTATTACTCATGATCCTATCGACAAAGATTTATATAAAAAAGCTTTTGAAAAGATAATCCATGAGCAAACTATAGGGAACAACTATCTTCTTAACCTAACTTTCGCTACAGAGATAAAAACCAGCAACACTTTAGCGGAAATATTCGAAACTTCGAAGGCTAAATACAAACTATTATATAATAACAAATTTGTATTTTTCTCTCCTGAAACCTTTATTACTATTAACAATGGAGAAATAACCTCTCATCCAATGAAAGGCACAATAGATGCCGCTATCCCTGATGCAAAAAACATACTTCTTAACAATAAAAAAGAAGACCAAGAACACACTACTATCGTAGATCTTATCCGTAACGACATAAGCCAAGTAGCTAAAAACGTGAAAGTAACTAGGCTCAAATACATTGATGAAATAAAGACATCTAATAAAACACTTTTGCAAATGAGCTCTGAGATAAAAGGTAAGCTCCCAATGGACTATAACAATAATATAGGAGACATTATCTACAAATTACTTCCTGCTGGTTCTATTACTGGCGCTCCAAAGAAAAAATGTATAGAAATAATTGATGAAGTAGAGAACTATGATCGTGGTTACTACACTGGAGTAATGGGCATCTTCGATGGCACCAACCTTGATAGCTGTGTAATGATACGTTTTATTGAAAAAACAGATAATGGCTACTACTATAAAAGTGGTGGTGGCATCAGAATTGATAGTAATATGGACCATGAATATGAGGAATTAAATGACAAAATCTACATCCCTATTCATTGAAAGCATCTTCATAAATGAAGGCAACCCACTAAACCTAAAATGGCACCAACAACGTGTTGAAAAAACCTTCAAAAAATATTTTCCAGAATATAAGCCTTTCTCAGTGATAGAAAGCATCACTGGTGATTTTACTGGGCTACAAAAATGTAGAATAACATATTCGTCTTATGTAGAAAAAATAGAGCTAGAACCCTTCATTCCTAAAGAAATAAAGACACTTAAAATTGTAAAAAGTGGAGACTTTGATTATGCATACAAATTTGCAAATAGAGATACTCTAAATTCACTAAGAAACCAGCGAGAAAACTGTGATGATATACTCATTAGCATATACGGATATCTCACTGATACTTCTTTCGCGAATATAGTATTATTTGATGGTGAGAATTACTATACTCCAGACCCACCATTACTATATGGCACTAAAAGAGCGCAACTTTTAGAAAAAAATATCATAAAACCCATAGCCATAAAAGAAACTGATCTTCCTAAATTCCAAGAACTACATATGATTAACGCCCTTGCCAACTTAGGCGAATATGTTGTTAATATAGAGGATATAAGGAGTTAATTATGAAATCATTTAGAAAAGAACTATGGTTCAACACGCCAGACAGATTCAACCTAGTCCACATTACACATGAAGTCCAAGATGCACTTACAGAAAGTGGGGTAAATGAAGGTCTATGCCTTGTTAATGCAATGCATATCACTGCCAGCGTATATATTAACGACAATGAATCAGGGCTACACCAAGACTATTATGAATGGTTAGAAAAACTAGCTCCATTTGATGCCCATGGTTATCACCATAATGTGGGTGAAGACAATGGAGATGCACACCTTAAAAGGCAAATCATGGGGCGTGATGTAACTATTGCAGTAACCAATGGCAAATTAGACCTAGGGCCATGGGAAGCTGTATTTTATGGCGAATTCGATGGGAGAAGGAATAAGCGAGTACTAGTAAAAATTATTGGCGAATAAACTTTAAAATATGCAGTGCTATTTGCAACTTAACCTTTTGTTCATATATAAAATCTTTTGTACGAGTAACCCCAGCTATATTAATTATTATACACTCAAAGACTCATGCTAAGAAGCACTACAATTTTTGTATTACCCAATTTGCCAATCTTAGCCCAAAGCTAGCCGTAATGGGCATTATTGATCCTTTATTAATCATTCCTGGCTGACGCTCTTGAAAAGAATACACTACAGGAACGCCACTCTTAACCCCTAATAATCCTAACTCTTTCCTTACAATTTTAGCTACAGGACAATGTGTAGTTTTATTAAGCTCTCCATATCTTATAGAATCAATATCAGTCACATTTGCAGCACCCATGCTAGTCACAAATTGAATATTATGTATTTTTAAATAATGCAATATAGCTACCTTTACCTTTAAATCGTCAATCGCTTCTATCACAAAGACTTCCTCGTTTTTGAATTGTGAAAAGAACTTCTCTAAATTACATATACTTAGCTGTAATCTTTCAAATCCCACATTTATACTTGGAGAGATTCTTAGGCATTCTTCTGCTACAACCGCTACCTTGTCTCTTCCAATTGAGCTGACATTACTAGGCCATTGCCTGTTAATATTTGTCTCATCATAAACATCCTTATCAACTAAAACTATGCTTCCAACTCCTGAACGCACTAGCGCCTCTACAGCTAGAGAACCGACACCTCCGACACCTAACACAACAACTTTTGTCTTCTGAAGTTTCTGAAACTTCTCTTCTCCTACTAACTGGATAGTTCTCTGAAATCTTTCCATATTGTCTTCACATTCCTTTCAACCTGATCTTTTAAATCAGACATTTCTATATCTAATATTTTAGCTGCACTTTCATAGACAACCTTAATATCCCTAGGATCACTATACTCTTCAGTACTCTCCCACTTTCCTCTTGGTTTAAGAAATGGCGAGTCTGTCTCTAGTAGCAGTCTGGCTTGTGGTACTAATTTAATTAGCCTTTTATGTTTTTTATTATTTTCATTAGTAATAGGGAATCCAAAAGTAAAAAAAGAATTAAACTCTAGTAACTTTTGCATATACTGCTCACTCCCACCGAAACAATGAAAAACTAAAGCGGGTAAATCAAATTGTTTTAAAATTCTATACAAATCATCATATGCTTTTCTACAATGAATAATAACAGGAAGCCCCAGCTGATTTGCTAAAAGAAGCTGTTCAGCAAATATTTCTTGCTGCAAATCTTTGGATTCTGCATATTCATTATAGTAATCTAACCCAATCTCACCTACAGCAACAACATGCTCTTGCTCCAAGTACCCCCTAAGCATGTCCACTTCTGGATATTTATCTTTAACAAAAAATGGATGGAGCCCTAAAGAGACATTAAACGGATATTTTTTTGCTAAAGCTATATTCTTTTCCCATGACGATAGTTCAATGCCAGAAGAAAGCACTCCTTTTACAGAACTATTGCAAATATTGCCTAATCTATTCACAAGACTAGAATAATCTAAATGACAATGAACATCATACATACTCATATTATAGTATAATTAATCCTATGCGGACATTAATTGACCTTTGGCAATATTTACCCTACTCTATCGATCCAGTGGCACTAACCATCGGACCATTAGAGTTTAGATGGTATAGCATCATGTACATATTAGGTATTTGCTCAGCTTTTTATCTTTACTACCGTTCTTGCAAAAAACAAAATCTTGCTAAAAATATTGATACTGCTACTGAGCTTCTTTTCTATATATTTTTAGGGATAATCCTTGGTTCAAGAATTGGTTATGCTTTGTTCTACGAATCAGGCACATTCCTTAGCAACCCCGTCTCCCTATTCTCTCCCTATCAAAATGGGCAGTTTACAGGGATAAGTGGTCTTTCATATCATGGTGGCGCAATTGGATTCATCCTTGCTCTATTAATTTATTGCAAAAAATACAAGTTAAACTTCTTCAGAACAACTAACCTCTTGTCGCTATACATTCCGCTAGGATATACCTTCGGTCGCATTGGAAATTTTTTTAATCAAGAACTATATGGAAGAACAACATCTTTTATTTTAGGAATGTACTTCCCTAGCGATCCTAACAAAATGCTTAGATATCCTTCTCAGCTAATAGAATCTTTTTTTGAGGGTTTTATATTATTTCTCATGCTCTATCTAATAAACAAACACACAACACGTTTAGCAAGAGCATTAACACCAATTTATTGCATATTGTATGGAATAACTAGATTTTTAATAGAATTCATCAGAGAACCAGATAGTTTCCAAGTCCTTTTCTTAAATATCTTTACCTACGGCCAAATACTCTCTATTATTATGATTGTATTGGGGCTTCTATTTATACCAATCTATATGAATAATTATGAAAAAAATACTTAAAATATCAGCAATCCTATTTATAATTACTATCTCATTTGCAAGATATAGCGAAACAAAACCTATTCCAGCTTTTTATTTTGACACTGATACTAATATGACATTATTTATTGATGATAATATTGGAAAAGGCTTCTATCCTATTAGTCTAAATTCCTACAAACATGGGAATATTGATGTCCCTAAAAACATGGTTCCTTACCTGCTACTAAAAGGTGATGATATAAAACACGCCCAGCTAATATCTTCCGATGCCCGAAACCTAAACCCACCTTCTTATCTATGGGATTATGATCCACTTGCTAAAATTAAAGCAATCCCCTTATCTAAAACAACTATTGCTCTATGGCAAAAACAATATTTAATAAGCGAACTATATATAAGTGATGGAAATCCATTAATTGTAACTTGCTTAAAAGAAAACCAAGATAAAATATTTTTTTACGCACCAATGGAACACATGGAAATACATATAAGAACAGGATTGCCTTTCTGGAAACATAAACACAAGTTTCCTACAAAAATAGACAGACAACGAGAGAAAAAAATACCATTAAAGGCTTACCACATAACATCTGGCGCAATCCCTACTAGAAAAGAAGCTCATCTTCACAAGAACTTTTCTAGAATGAATGGGCTAGATGGTATTATTTTAGACTTCAAATCTTACCTCTTCTCTGTTCAAAAATACTATTCAGATTTTGATTCCTTTATGAACGAATCAAACGATTACCTATTATCACAATTATCAGGATTAACAAAAACTATAGATATTCTAAAACTTTCAAAAACAAAAGTATCTTTAAGAATAATAATTGCAAATGACCGTTTTATTCAAAAAACTAAAGAAGACCTAATGCTTTGGGATAGAAAAAAAATCCAACCATGGACTGATCACTATGGGCAACAATGGCTGGACCTATTTTCTCAAGAAGGCTTAAATTATTATAAAAAAATCATTGAGCTAGCCATAGCAGCTGGCGCAGATGATATTCAGCTTGATTATATTAGGTTCCCTAGCGAAGGTGACACAAACAATATAATCGCAAAACATAACAAACTTAATGAAGAAAAATATAAAGCCATTGAAAAATACTTAAAAGAAACAGTGAAAATAACTAATAAAAATAACACTTCTTTTACAGCTGATATTTTTGGCATTGTTCTTTGGAATAAACCAAAAACTACTTCAAAAATTGGTCAAAATTTATTAAGTTTCATGAGATATGTGGATGTTATTGCCCCAATGTTATACCCATCACACTTCCATAAAGGATTTGAAGGAATAGATAATCCAGGAACTGAACCATATCTATTAATGGCAAAAGGAACACAAAAATTCATAGACTTTCAAGAAATAAATGATCAATACAAAGTAAAATGTATCCCCTGGATACAAGCATTCAACTATATGTCACCAAATTATGACAATAAATATATAAACGAACAAATAAAAGCTTGCATCGATAAAAAGATGGATGGCATATATGCTTGGAATGCCAGAAATGACTATAAAATGTTTTATAAAGCACTTAAATCAGGAATCTTGGAATAACTATTTATATCCATAAGGTTTTCCGTTAAAATACAAGTATGATTTCATTTTCGTTTAACTTAGCAATTGTCTTTAGTAGTTTCATTATTTCCCTATTAACTTACTTTGGGTTTATAATTATCAAACACTTCAAAACATTCAACATATTTGACGAGAATATAGATGACAATCCAACGTTAGTTTTCAAACAAAAACTTTCAATTTTCTTACTTTCACTTATCCCTATATTTGTTTTAGATGCAATTATTAGGATTATATCTTCCACAAACATACTGTCATTTAACATTTTCCCTTTCCAAGGAGCTTTGACATTTACATACTTATTTTCAATATTTCTTTTATTTAATTTAGCTTTTTTTGAAAGATCTAGCACAAAAAAAATTCTTTTAAGCTTCATCGCATTAGCCTCTCCGCTTATATACCTTTGGGTTAAAACAAATATTTTAGATGGATTTTTTCCTATAGTATCTAACTACTTCCTTGTCTACACAATTAAAGGCATCTGGATTATTGCCGGCATAATTTGCCTTCTGCTTATTAATAGTAAAAGGAAGAGATTGGATTTAGAGGAACCAATAGATACTTATCTTTTCTCAACTGCTAAATATCTATTCTTCTTCTTTCTAGGAAACATTATCGCCCTTGGAACGACTACAATGCTTATGGACTACTATTTTGTTGTATCCTCAAGCATTTCATTTGGATCACTATTTATAGTATTTATTATGATTAATTCAGACAACAATGAAGCCCAATACTATGAGCAGCCATATAATATTATTAGACAAAAAATAGTATCAAGAATGATGATTTCTTTGGCAATTCTTATTGTCATATCCCTAGAGCTTGTTAACTACGCTACAATTTTCATAATCCAAACTGAGCTCAAAAACACCAAAAAACACTATTTTCTAGCAGTAACAGAAGAAATTAATAAAGAATTTCAAAGAACTTATGAAGAAACATATGCTTCCTTATCTAGTTATTTTGGCAAATTCAATAGCACACAACAAATGTATTACATTGGGCTAACGCTCTTTAACGACATGCCAAGAATAAAAGACGCTGAAAAAATACTTGTTCTAGACAAAGACAGCACTCCTTTACTAGAAGTCACAAAAGAACATGTAAACTTCAATTATCAAACTCCCGAAAACACTAATATGTATAAACCATATGTTAAAGAAGCTTCTGAAAATGGATTTAGGTTTTCATATAATCAACCATACAACATGATGGAAATAACAAAAGTATTAAAAAACAATAATGATGAAATTGTTTACTACATAATAGCTTTCTTTAATCCTGTGAGTTTGTTTACAAAAATCAATCAACACACCTTCAATCCTGATGGGGAGATTCTTGTACTCAATAACAAATATGAAAAATTATATTCAACAGAAGAAGCTGAAAGCTTAAAAAGCGAACTACATAAAGGAAGCTTCTTTGAGATTTACACAAAAAATAGCATGACAGGTCTAAATATCTTAGTAAGACAACCAGTAAAACATGCATTCTCTGGCATACAAAAAGCTCAATATAATTCTTTCTTTTTTACTATTGCCGCCATTCTTGTATTCTTGATAATTGCGTTTGCCTATATGAAAACCATTGAATCTCCTATCAAGAAGCTACAAAAAGGAGTAAAAATCGTAGGAGAAGGAGACCTAAGCTATGAAATAACTATTAAGGAAAAAAATGAGTTTTATGATCTTGCCACAGCGTTCAACAAAATGGTTGCTGATATTAAAACTATGCAAGAAGAACAATTGAAGCAAGAGCAAGCCCTATCTATTGGAAGAATGGGTGTTGCCCTAAACCACGAAATAAACAATCCTATTGCTACAATAACAATGGGAGCTCAACTTGCTAACAAAATGCTAAAAAAAATCGAAAAAGATACACCCAAAGAACTCGAACAAAAGATCACTACTCTACAAAAAACTACTGAACAAATTATTACTGAATCCAAAAGAATTTCCAAAATTCTAAAAGATATCCAAGAAATAACTGACCCTATCATAGAAGATTATGTTGACGGCACCAAAATGGTAAAGGTAAAATTCGATTAATGACTAAGACATTATTAATTGTTGATGACGAATCTTCGATCCGTTGGATTATAAAAGTTGCCTTTGAGCAAGAAGACATCTGTATCGTTGAAGCTGCAAATGGAGAAGAAGGTGTTGCTACCGCACATCAAATATCTCCTGATATGATTATTATGGATTTTAAGCTTCCAGGCATTAATGGTTGGGAAGCAGCCAAACTGATTAAAGACAAACTGCCTGATACGATTATCATTGGACATACTGGTTATGCAAGTAGTGAAAACAAACAAGACGGAATAGAAGCTGGTTGTACAGACATTGTAAACAAGCCTGTAGATTTAGAAGAATGGGAAAACCTCATTTCTAAATACCTGATCTAACAAAAACAATACTATTTATCTTTTTACCTCAACGCCTTTTAGCTTTATAATAATTAAATGACTTTTGCACACCTTCATGTCCATAGCGAATACAGCCTATTAGACGGCGCTATCCGCATTAAAGAACTAGTTAAAAAGGTTAAAGAACTTGGCATGCCCGCTGTTGCTGTAACAGATCACGGCAATATGTACGGAGCAATAGAATTCTACAAAGCTGCAAAAAAAGAAGGAATAAAGCCTATAATAGGTTGTGAATTATATTTATCTCGTAGAACAAGACATGATAAGGATCCTCAGTTCGACAAAAACTCATATCATCTAACTATATTAGCTAAAGATAATGCTGGTTACAAAAACTTGCTTAGCTTGGTTTCTTTAGCCTACATAGAAGGACTTTATTACAAACCCAGAGTAGACTTTGAACTATTGGAAAGATTTCATGAAGGACTTGTTTGCTTAAGTGGCTGTATGGGCGGCATTCTTTGTAACAATATTTTACAAAGCAACCCAGATGAAGCAGAAGTATCTGCAAAGAAGCTACATGCCCTTTTTAAGGACGACTTCTATGTTGAAATACAAGACCAAGGGATTGCAGAGCAAAAGTCTCTTAACGAAGAATTAATAAAGTTAGCAAGGAAACTAAACTTGCCACTCATTGCTACAAATGATTCTCATTATCTAACAAAAGAAGATGCAAAAATTCAAGACGCACTACTCGCTATCCAAACTGGAAGAACTTTAGATGATAAAACCAGAATGCGTTTCCCTTCAGAAGAGTTTTATATTAAATCTCCTGCTGAAATGGAAGAACTATTTGGATATGTTCCAGAAGCGCTTATTAATTCACTGGAAATAGTAGGAAAATGTAATGTTGAAATAGAATTAGACAGACAAATACTTCCTTTGTTTCAGGTTCCAGATGGATATACAGAAGAATCTTACTTAAAAGAATTAACTTGGGAAAGACTACAAAAAAGATATAAAGAAATTACCCCTGAAGTAGAAAAGCGTTTCAGTTATGAACTAGGTGTAATTAATAAAATGGGATTTGCTTCTTATTTTCTTATCGTTAGTGACTTGATAGATTATGCTAGAGAAAATAAAATCTCTGTTGGACCTGGTCGTGGCAGTGCAGCTGGAAGTATTGTTGCCTACGCACTTGGTATTACAAATATTGACCCATTAAGATTCGATTTGCTTTTCGAAAGATTTCTAAATCCAGAAAGAATCAGCATGCCTGATATCGATATCGATTTTTGTATCGAAAACAGACAGAAAATAATCGACTATACCAAAAATAAATATGGCAATGACCATGTTGCCCAGATAGCAACATTTGGAAGAATGGCTGCAAAAATGGCAATCAGAGATGTTGGCCGTGTTATGAATATTCCGTTATCAGATGTAAACAAAGTAGCAAAACTAATACCTGTCCTAGGATCTTCTATATCAGCCACTTTAGAAGAAAACGCTGAATTCAAAAAACTATATGATTCCAGAGATGACATAAAAGCAATGATCGATATGGCACTAAAACTGGAAGGCATTGCTCGTCATACTGGCGTACATGCGGCTGGAGTTGTTATATCTAAAGACCCACTTATGGAAGAAGTCCCATTAACAGAAAAAGATGGGCAACTAGTAACAATGTATCCGAAGGATGATATAGAGGAAATCGGTCTGCTAAAAATGGACTTCCTGGGCCTAAGAAACTTAACAATGATTGATAAAACAATAAAATTGGTTAAAGCCAATAAAGGCATTGAAATAGACATAGATACGCTCAGTTTAGAAGATGAAGAAACTTATATTAATCTCAGTAAAGGGAATTCTATTGGGGTATTCCAGCTGGAAAGTGGAGGCATGCAAGGTCTTCTGAAATCTCTTCAACCAACTGTGTTTGATGATATTGTTGCACTGTTAGCGCTATATCGACCAGGCCCTCTAGGCAGTGGCATGGACAAGGACTTCGTAAGCAGAAAACATGGAAGAGAAAAGATAGTGTACCCTCTTCCGGAACTAGAACCCATTTTAAAAGACACATATGGAACAATCCTTTATCAAGAACAGGTAATGCATATTTCTTCTTTTGTTGGTGGCTTCTCCATGGGAAAAGCAGACAAACTAAGAAAAGCCATGGGCAAGAAACAAAAAGACGTAATGGATAACATGAAAGTTGATTTTGTTAACGGTGCTATCGAAAAAGGTTTTAATAAGAAAAAAGCATCTGAGATCTTTGACATGATGGCAAAATTTGCTGAATATGGTTTTAACAAATCTCATAGTGCTGCATATGCATTTATTACATATCAAACAGCATATCTCAAAACTCATTATCCAGTTGAATACATGGCGGCACTTATTTCTAGCAGCATGGGAAATACAGACAAAGTTTCTCTTTATATTAGTGAATCTAAAGACATGGGAATAGATATTCTTCCTCCTGACGTTAATGAAAGCATGCTGGACTTCTCAATAAAAACTGGCAACATCGTATTTGGATTAAATGCAATTAAAAATGTAGGAGAAAATGCCATTCTCTCTATTATTGAAGCGAGAGAAAGTGGCGGAGTATTTCATTCATTATCAGACTTCTGCGATAGAGTAGATAATAGAGTTTGTAATAAACGTACTTGTGAAAGTTTAATACAAGCTGGATGCTTTGACATAATGGGCAAAAGAAAGGCATTACTGCAAGTTGTAGAACCAACAATAGCAGAGGCCGTGAAAGCGCAGAAAGAACGAGACAAAGGGCAATTAAACCTGTTTGCGGGGGAACAAGAACAAATCATCAGACAAGATATTAAACTTTCTAATGAAGAGTTCTCCAATTTAGAGTTACTTCGTATGGAAAAAGAAATGCTTGGCATCTATATTACTGGCCATCCATTGAGCGAATATTCTGAGTTTATCAAGAAAAAAGAACTGCCGCAGATTATTAATTATTTACCTAATGAAGAACTAGAAGGTGTGGAAGCATTAAAACAAAATACTTTTGAGGAACAAGAAACCACCATCCTAGCAATTATTTCTAGTCTAGAACAAAAAATAACCAAAACAAAAAAACTAATGGCAGTTGGGGAAATAGAAGATATGTCAGGCAAGATACCGTTTGTAATATTCCCTTTCATGTACGATAAGATTGGCCACCTATTAGAAGCAGACAAAATTTGTTTTATCAAAGGCAAAATAAGTAACAAGAATGACAGGCTACAAATGATTATTGATGAGGTAAGTGATTTTGATACAGCAAGCAATAAAATATCTGCTATTGAAATCAAACCAAACGGTCATAACATTGAAGAACTAAAATCATTACTTGCTGATTCTCACGGCAATATACCAGTATCGCTTATCATTGATGGTTATAAAATTAAATTAAACAACCAATTCTGGATCAGCATCAAAGGACTACCAAAAGTAGAAGAATTTGTTGGCGAAAAGAATTTAGTTATTAAGTAGCCTCTCCATTTAAAAACAGGCTCACTCGATGAGGGAGCTACTTCTTAGCCCATCTTTTCTTTCTTACCTTATACAAAACTTTATTCATCTTGAATATACTAAGATCCAAAAATGCATTTGGATTAACTGGTTTATTATAATAACGAATCTCATAGTGCACATGAGGACCGGTACTTAGTCCAGTAGATCCGCAATGTGCAATAATTTGTCCTTTTACAACTTTATCCCCAGGCTTAACCATATAATTATCTAAATGCGCATATATTGTCTTAAACCCATTACCATGATCAATAATTACCATAAGCCCATAACCGCCTGCCCATAAGGTATTTAAAACTTTACCAGAAGCAGTTGCTTTTACTGGAGCACCAACAAAGCCAGGTATGTCTAACCCATTATGAAATTCTATCCGACCCAATATAGGATGTTTTCTATATCCATAGTTTGCAATAATAAAGCCATATAGAGGCCAAATAGATGGAGTATTATCAAACTTACCTTTTAATACAGATGATTTTGTATATATCTCCGAGAAGCTATCATCTTGGATATCTGCGAGTGCTAAAATAATTCTGAGATTTTCAGAAATAGATCTTAACTCTTTTTGGTATTCACTATCTGATTTATTTAGTTTTTTTTTAAGCCAACAGACTTAAACTCTCTGTTTACACGCATGCCTAACATCTTACGAATATCGGCATCACGCTCCTTCAGACTAAGCATAACTGTCTTTAAGTTCTCTGTCTCATTTCTAAAAGCCTTAACCTCATCCAATACCTGTTCGTTTCTATTTTCTTGTTGTACATATTGAACAGCAAATTTTGATAATTTTGTAGAAAAATAGAGAGTACTTGCAAACATAGCTACAAGCGTTATCAATAAGATGCCAAGTAAAAACAATGTTAATGAGTTTACGCTAAACTCTCTTGATCTTCCTGACTTATGTGGAATAACTAAAAATGTAATCTTTTTCTTTGCAAACATAATTATCTATATTTTACCCTAAAAATTAACTTTAGACCAAAGTTTAAGACTGGCTTTATTTGCAATAACAGTTTTTACCAGAAAATCGATCTCTATAATGTTTTAAAAATGGAGTTATCTTTCTTTCTGGAGCTTTTGCTGTTTTCAATCTTTCAACAATCTCTGCATCAGTTAGCGCTACATTCAAAGATCTCTCAGGGATATTTATTTCAATAATATCACCATCTCTTACAGCAGCTATTGGGCCACCATTATATGCTTCCATCTCTACATGACCAATACATGGACCAGATGTGCCTCCAGAGAACCTTCCATCAGTAATTAGTGCTACTTTCTTATATCCTGCGCCTTTAATAGCATCTGTTGGGGTAAGCTGCTCTGGCATTCCAGGAGCTCCCGCCGGCCCCATATATAACATTACAACTACATCGCCCTCATCAATCTTCTTATCTACAATTGCATCTAATAAATCATCTTCATCTGTGAATACTTTTGCTGGTCCAGAATGAACCATCATATCTGCTTCAACAGCTGTCTGTTTAATAACAGAAGATGTCGCGATATTTCCTTTAAGCACAGCAATAGCACCCTGTTGCATATAAGCATTCTCTAAAGTTCTAATAACGTTATCATCATTAATTTCTGCTTCCTCGACAATATCCAGAACACTCTTTCCGGAAACAGTAATACCATCTTTAATTACATTTTTAAAACGCTTTAACACTGCAGGTATGCCTCCAGCATTATGGAAATCTAGCATCTCATGATCTCCAGCAGGAATCATCTTACATAAATTTGGTGTTTCCTTAGAAATATCATCAAATTTCTCTATAGGAATATCGATACCAAGCTCTCTAGCAATTGCTGGAATATGAAGAACTGCATTAGTAGAACCACCCATTGTCATATCTACTCTTATTCCATTTTCAAAAGCACCTTCTGTCATAATTTGCGAAGGTTTTATATCTTGTTTTGCTAGTTCAACTATACGCTTGCCTGTTTCATAAGCAATTTTCTTTTTGTTTGGATCTAAAGCAGTAGTAGAAGCACACATAGGAAGAGACATTCCAACAGCTTCTGTAAAACATGCCATTGTATTTGCAGTAAACAATCCAACACAAGAACCTGCACCACATGCTAAACATCCTCTTGCCTGTTCTTCTGCTTCCTCTAACGACATCTTGCCGGCTTTTACTTGTCCAGTTAACTCAAATCCTTGAATAGGATGACATTTATTTCCATTCTCATCATGATTCGAAACCATAGCTCCACCAGTAATCATCATTGCGGGGATATCTACTCTACCTGCAGCCATCATCATTCCTGGGGTAATTTTATCACAGTTTGTTACACCAACCCATCCATCAAGTGAATGAGAAAGAGTCATAATCTCAATATTGTCAGCAATATTATCTCTAGAAGGAAGAGATAATCTCATCTCTACGTGCATAGCAATACCATCACAAACACCAGGAACTCCCCACTCTAAAGGCACTCCTCCTGCATCAATGATACCTCTTTTTACTTCTGCAGTAATTTCATTTAAATGTACATGTCCAGGGATAATATCATTATATGAATTTGCTACTCCAATAAATGGTTTATTTTCATCAAATGCTGAAGCATCCATGCCTGCTGACATAAGTAATGCTCTATGTGGTAGTGTTTCTGCGCCTTTTTTTAAAATTTCTGATTTCATAATAATTCCTCCTGATAGTTAGGTTGAGAGTATATTATAACAGATTGCCTGCGATTTTCAGTTAGGGAAACTACTTATTGCTCTGGCTTAACCCAAACATTATCCTTTTTAAACTCAATATAACCGCGTTGTTCTATAAGTGAAATAAAATCAGAAAAGTTATTAGTAACATCAACAATCATTAACTTTCCTCCTGGTTTCAAATGAATATCAATCTTTTCAGCCAAAAGTTCTAATGGAACAGGCGTCTTTGTCATATCACTAAATGTGCCACCACTAAAGAAATCTAATAAGAATTTAAAATATATAACATCAAACTTCTCATCAACATGTATATCTCTTATATTCATACACTCTGAAAATGGAACTTTTTTTATTTGAGGATCTACGTCTATCCCAATAGAATTATCATAGCCTGCTTTATGCAAATTTCTCACAAAGTTATTGCTAACACCTGCGCCTATATCTAAAATCCTTGCGCTCTTATTCAGTCCTCCCAAAATAGAAGTAAAAATAAACACAGGCAATAAATCGCCATAGTCGCTATTGGATATATCTTTTACAACATAGTCTGGCCAGGTAGAACCATAATTATTCGGCTGTTTTCTTAAATACATATTTGAAATACTTACTATTTTAAAATTCATATAATTGTTATCTCTAAACTTATATACAATAAGCTAATTAAAAAAAGCTACTATTTTATCTAATAATTCTGGAAGATCTTGTTCAAGACCATTATCTACATTCACTCTTACAACTTTATCTGCATAAGCTTCAACCAATGGTCCCTTTGTTTCTTTTTCAAATTTCTTAAATCTCTTTGATGCTACTTTCGGATCATCGTCTGTTCTACCTTCTCTAGTATTCTCTATTAATCTCTGAAGAATGGTCTCTTCTTTTACATCTAAGACAATAACAAGGTCTACTTCAACACCTTCTTCATATAAATATTCTGCTTGGGAAGTTGTTCTTGGGTAACCGTCAAAAATTACTGTCATACCTTTATGCGCATCAATAAAATTTTTAACTATTGGGTTTAGTAATTCATCAGGAACATAGTCCCCTGCAGCCATTAAAGGCGCAACTTCTTTACCTAGATCAGTGCCCCTAGCAACCTCTGCTCGCAACGCATCTCCTGTAGATAAGTGAGAAACATATAACCCGAGTTGAGTTAATGCTCCGATTCCAGTACCTTTACCAGCACCAGGACCTCCAATAAATATTACATTTTTATTCTTTAATAAGGCTAGAGCATCTATTAATGTATCAATGTCTAAAGATACCTTTGCTGTATACGTATCGGTTATTTTTATATCGAAAAGATCTTTGTTCGCTAACGCAACTGTCTTATAAAAAACCATATAATTTTCTCCTAAATTAAATTGACAGTAATTTAACGTAAGAAAAAGATAAGATTCCCTGCTATTTACTTAATTTTGAATTAAAACCAGCTGCTATATTTTAAAAAGATACTTTTTGGATAAGATGTCCCTGCAAACTCAGCACCTGATGTTCCAAAATATACACTCGCGCCTATGTCTAAAGTCGCATCATCAGACAAACTGCGACTCATATAGGCATTTGTTGCGGCACTTCCATCATCTAGGGCAAGAACGCCCGTTAAGGCGAAGCTAGTCAAAGGATCATGACTATAGTTAATTGTATTTCCTAAATATTTTTTGCCACTATTCCATACGCTTCCAGCCAAGCTTATTTGTTCTGCGCCATTATAATAATATTCAGTTGTAAGCGTAACCATCCAAGGAAAGGCATACTCCAATCCAGTACAATAGCTAAAATAATCTTTCCCGATACTGCTGTCGTTTGTCTGAGAACCTTCGAAACTAAATTGGATGCCAGTATCAGCAACATTAGCCTGATACTCTAGCCCATACATTTGCAAAATACTTCCACCTACATACGTAAGACCTACATCTCCTCCAAAAATAAAACTTCTCCAACTAACTGCTACTTTGTCTGCTGCCCATCCCTGCTTCACATTACCCACAAATTGGAGATAAGAAAGGTCGTCCAAATATTGTTTATATTCAACTCCAAATATCCCCACTCTCTCATCTGGCTCCAAACTAAGTGCATACACTGGATTAAACTTATCTACTGGATTCCATAAATGGCATACTCCAAAAGGAACACCCTGCAAACCTAGAGTCAAGCTACTATTCTCAAATAATAATTGTTCAGACATTCTCGCTAAATATAATCTGCTATAAACATTACTATTATCTACTAATTTAATAACTGGGCTAAACGGCAAATTAAAAGAAGCATTCTTCATAGCTTGAAAGCTAGTAGAAGCTATAAAAGCTGAACCAGCTACTGTTTCCAAATCTAGCTTGATAGCTGCTCTGCCGATATCCTGTTGATTATAAATATCTGCACGTAACCTATCAAAGAAATAAGCATCAGCTTTCTTTGCATATCCAAATGCTGTATTGGAATACCCGATATCTGTATAAGCAAAAGATATGCTTAATAGTATTGCTACTAAAAGAATCTTTCGAAACATATTATTTTAAGGTCTTAACTAATTTACCATCAAGCAAATAAAGCTCACTCTTTGCTTTTTCTATTACCATAGGGTCATGCGTAGAAAATATAAATGTTACTTTCTCTTCTTCATTCATCTGACGCATAAGGTCTAATAATTTTTTAGAGTTTTCTGAATCAAGATTAGCTGTAGGCTCATCGGCAAGAATTAGTTTTGGCCTGCTTACTACTGCTCTTGCAACTGCTACTCTTTGCTGTTGTCCGCCACTCATTTCTAAAGGTTTTTTATTTAGAAGGTCTTCGATACCAAGCTTCTTAGCTATATCAAATACTCTCTCTGCTCTCTCTAGTTTCCCTACATTCTGTAACGCCATAATATATTCGATATTCTCTTCTGCTGTTAAAACTGGAATCAAATTATATGCCTGGAAAATAAACCCCATATTATTAAGTCTTACCTTAGCTAATTTTTTTTCTGAAAGATCAGAAATAATTTCACCATTCAATGTTACAGAACCAGATGTCGGCTGGTCTAACCCGCCAATAATATTTAGAAGTGTTGTTTTGCCAGAACCTGATGGGCCAGAAACAGAAACAAAATCTCCTTGATTTATCTTTAAAGTAACTCCATTAAGAGCAGTGGTCTCTACTGTCTTACTCTGCTTATATATCTTTACCAAATCTTTTACTTCTATCATTCTAACCCTCCCTTACGAAAAACGTATCGACTGCATTGGTCGCATTTTTTTCAATTTTCTAACTGGAATATATACCGAGATTACTGCCGTAATCATAATTGCCACTAACGCTGTAATAAGATAACTAACATGGAACTCTGCAAATATTACAGATGCCATACCCATATCATTAAGCCCTTCAGAGAACCTACTCAAGTCTAAACCATTAATTGTAAAATATGCTAATAACCCAGAGCCAAACAAAGCAGCCATCAGATATCCTAATCCACATAAAGCTACAGCTTCGAAATATACCATTGCAGATATCTTTCTCATTGGAGTCCCTACTGCTTGTAAGATTCCATATTCTTTCATTCTTTCATAAACAGTAATAGTCATTATATTAAAAATGCCCATCGCGATAGCTAAGCAGATTGCAAAATAACTTATATAAATAAAGACATTTATGGACTTCTCCATACTAATAAGCATAGGGTAGATTTCTATAAAGGTCTTAATATCAGCCTTATCTCCATACTCTTTTTCCCATAAATCTTTTACCGCGATATTCGTCTTGTCTAATAACGCAATATCCTTAACTACAATAGCTATTTCTGACACTGCATCCTTCTTTAAAAAGTCACGCAATAAATTTATATTTATCATAACTCCTCTTTTGTCTAAAGCAGGATTGTTTGTAGTAAATATCCCGCCAACCCTAAAAACTGAAGCTACTATCTGCCCAGTTGCATCCTGTGCTTGTAAAACAATCTTTCTTCCTATTTTTACCTTGAGCTTTTCAGCCAACACATGCCCTACAGATACTATCTTTTTATCCTCAGGAAAAGAGAACTCTCCTTCAATAATAGGGTTATTATATCCAATAAAATCTTTCTCTGCTTCCTTCGTGGATCCAACTAATATCACTCCCTGAGAAAACCTTGCAGAAGAAGCCATGCCTTCAGACCTTAATCTCTCTGAAACAAAACGTACGTTCTCTACTTTACTTAGTACTTTTTTATAATCACTATTTGGCAAAACATCTTTTAAAAGTTTACTTTCTCTATACCCGTCGCCTGTGATGCTTATCTCGCCTTCACCTGTACGCACGATATCTTTAAACATTTGTCCTAGCATTCCGTCATAAAAACCTTGTGAAAAAATCATTGCAGAAAGACCTACTCCCACCATAAGAATCACCATAAAAGACCTACTCTTTCTACGCCATAGATTGAAGAAAGCTATCTTGAACATCTTAAACATAATTAATTGCCTCTATCGGTTTATATTTATTAACTTTCCAAACTGGATATACTACTGCCAATAGGTTTAACCCCACCATAAACAAACTAACCTTCATTATTGTTATCCATGAAAACAATGTTGGAAAATTCAAATCCACCATGCCTGAAAGATTGTACTGATCCATCATTTCTCTACTGCCCTCCATATTTATAGGGTTAACTTGAAAGTAATATGCTAAAGCTCCACCTAAAATAGCTCCAACTACCGCACTTATTACTCCCAATATTAAAGCCTCCCAAGCTATCATTTGAAAAATATGCATAGGTTTGTTTCCAATTGCTCTTAACACTCCTATCTCTTTTGTCCTCTGCAGTACTGCAAGCATTGTAAAAATCATTATCACAAAAAATATTACAATAACTAGAATAGAATATGAAAATAAACCAAAAGCAAAATCTAACTGTAATGAACTTACCAAACTCTTCAGTGGCACTTTCCAAGTTACAACATCTAAATTCTCACCTTTCAAATCTTCACTTAGGCTCATTACAACTTTATCTAAGTTCTTATCAGACTTTTTCTTTGGATAAACAATCATATGTGTAGCACTGCCATATGAATAAAAGATATCATCCATATAAGCTTTATTAACAAACATACCCGCAGAATCAAACTCTGAAGATGTATAAAAAATACCTACTATCTCAACAATATCAGCTGCCATTGACTGATCTACAGCAGAAGATAAATACGTAATAGTATCACCGATACCTACCTGAAGCTTCTTAGCTAACTTGTTTCCAATTAGAGCTTTCCCGTAATCATCTTCTTTTAAAAACCTACCCTCTTGTATAGACTTTTTCATGCGTGAAATATTTGGCTCTTTGTCTGGTTCAATTCCTATAATAATTCCACCTACAGAATCCATGTCTGCAGAGAACAAGCCAAACGACTCAAACCTTGTGCCAAAATATTCGATATCAGCGTTCTCTTTTACAACATCCTCTACCTTTTTAACATTAAATATTAAGTGGTCTTGGTCTGGAAAATCATTATACCCTTGCCCTGTTATTTGAATATATCCAGTATAAACCTCTATCGCATCTCGAAACATTTTCCCATAAGTACCTTTGTGAAAAGAAAAAACAAAAATCAAAAATGTTACACAAAGAATGCTTAATAATAAAGTAAGAATAGACCTACGTTTATTGACCCAAACATTACGCCAAGCTATCTTAAAAAACATACTATCTGGAATAGTTTCTTAATGCCTGCAAAGTAAAAATATTTTTAGGATTAGGTTTATCAAAAGAAATATCTATTGTTTTCAAAATAGTTTTTTTGCCTTCATCATCTAATGGAACAATTTCAATGTACATTGGATAATATCTGTCGCCTATTTTTTTAATTTCTTTATATATCATCTGTCTAACAGGTTCGCCTAGCTCATCATAAAAATCAGCTATAGATGGAGCGAATGTATCTTTGTTTATTTTCTGTACTATCTTGCCCCAAACAACTGCAGAATCAGGATGCGGAATATACTCTATCTCCCAATACTCTTCTGTCTCCGAAAGCAACTTTACCGTATAATCGTCTACCATCGAGCTTTCTTTTACCAAATCATCATTAGTAAGATCTGTGCCCATCCAAGACTGCATCATCATTGATGGTGGGAATTTGATAGTTTTCTCTATACGAGGAATATACTGCCACATATCATTATTTATTTTTAGGAAAGTTACACCTTTATCCTTGATAGGATATTCAATAACCATAAAAGATTTTTCGGTGCCTAGAGCCCAACTTTTTAGCTTTATTTTTCTTTCATATCTTGGATTAATTACAATAATCTCATATTGTCCGTAGCTAGTATCGCCACGCATCATCTGTTCAGATTTTTTTACAATCTCTTCAACTGTAACAGAAAAAAGGAAACTAGAAAGAATAAGAAAAAGTACCAGCTTCTTCATCATTTATGCCTTTATAACAGCTCCAGCCATAGCAATGCCCATCACTGCTAATGCGGTGACAATCCATCCAGCGACTATCATATGAGAAGGAGTAAATAAAACGAAAAGACAAATAATCGCTATTGCTGCTAAAGAGATTATTCCAGCAATTGATACTAACGACCATTTAGATGCCCTACTTACTCTTCTGTGAATATCTTGTTCTTCTATTGTTTTATTTTCTTCGCTCATGAATTTATTATACTCGGTTAGGTTACAAGTTGAAAGTCATTCCTATCTGATGAGTAGCACCTAGGTCGCTATCAAAATATACATAATCAACTTTATACGCATTCGCATCTAGACTTGTTCCCAAAAAGATCTTTTCATCGTAACTACTGTAACCAGCTTTTAAATAGAATCCTCTTATTACTCTGAAGCTAGCACCAGTTGACCAATACAACCCACTTAGTGCAGTGTCATATTTAGTATCAACAGCCAAACCCAATTTGCCTACTGAGTACTTAACTCCAGCCCTTATTATTGGTTTGTCTTCACTCTTATCTACATAAGCATTCTCAGCTACTAACCCAAATTGTAAATTTTGGTCTATTTTTGAGTAATATGAGATATCCAATGCCGAGCTATTCTTAACATCAGTAAAATTCTGCTGAATCAATTTATACGTCAAACCAAGAGAAGTCTCAGGCGCTAGCTTAAAAGCATACCCTGCAAATACAACAGTATCGGCATAGTTCACATTTACTGGAACTACGTTACTTGTAACCAGGGCAATAACTTGTCCAGCATCTACTCTGTATGCTCCTAAGATTAGTGAATCTCCTTCTTCAGATGCACCATAAAGAAATGTATATTTATTAATCTCTAAAAAAGATGATGCATAATCAAAATATATCTCTCCATTTTGTCCTGAAAAAGCTGCCATATTCCAATAAACTGCAGCAGCCCCTTCCGGAGATGCGGTATTTGCTCCACCAAGTTGCTTACCAGAAACGCCAATTCCTTGATCCAAAAACATGGAGGCATGGGCAAATACCAAAAGCATGCTTATTATTAGAATCTTTCTTATTATTTCCATATTACAATCTTTCCTGTTTTCGTAGCAGTTGTTCCGCTACCACCATTAAGATTAAGCAGATATACATATAATTCACTACTCAACATGTTTCCCCTATTATCTTTACCGTCCCAAACAACTGTATTTGTTCCAAACACGCTAGTTACAGGGATACTTCTCATTAATCGTCCATTAATGCTATAAATATTCAACTTCCCAGAACCTGTTTCGCTGGAAGTGAACCTAACATTAACTCCCTCGTTCATTGGATTGAATGGGTTTGGCCAAACGACTACATTTGTTATAGTCTGCGTTAACCCAATTACGCTTATTCTCAACGTCTTATTAACGGTAGCCTGTCCATCTGTAACGCTAACAGTAATAATATGCTCACCAATATCACCATACCCTGTTGTGTAATTATTAGTTGTTATCCAACCTGTAATTGTTACATTTAAGGTATCCCCATCAGGATCAGATACCACCCAATCAAAAGTTACAACTTCTGCGACATTCACTGTTATCGCATCTACATTTAAAGTAATAGAAGGTGACTGATTGGCAAGTGCCAAGCTAACTGCACTAAAGTAAGTTAAGTGCGTTGTTCTAAAAATTGCTCGGTTAGGATAAACCATAACCATAGTAATCCCATTATTCTCCCATTGGCCAGAAGTTGGGTTGTAATAATAAATCCTAACATCCTCTGTATTACTTACATTTGGAGATAACCCTATCTCAATTTCTATATATGTATTAATTGAGACTGGCAATCCACTGGCCACCGAATTAAGAGATACCTCAACTGCCTGAAGAAAATTATAAGACACTATTGATAAGCCTGTTTGTGAATCACCTGTAACAGCAAATGCGACTTGATAAGAAATTGTTGGAAATGTTTCAATACTTAAAATTGCTGGCTCTATAACATTACCTGTAGAAACCGTGACATTAATACTTATCCCAGTAGTTTCATCAACATACTGAGCTGTGACTATCACTTCATCTGAAGGAAGCACTATGTTAGGAACATCATATACTACGATCACCACTGTTTCTGTAACTGTTGCTATTCCATCATATGCACCTACAAATACGTTCCAAGTTCCAGCACTATCATAATTCAAATACCTAGATGCTTCAGCTGGTCCAGAGGTAGTTCCGCCAGTTGGCGATGTCCATACATACATCACATTCAAACTATCTCCATCTGCGTCCGTTATTACAGGACTCAATGTCACTGTTGTTCCTTCATTAACTGTTATTGAAACGACATTTAAGGTTATTACTGGCAAGAAATTAACATGAGTAGTTTCATATGCTCCAAGATCGATTGCTCTACCCACAATTCTTGTATCTTCATTTAAATCTAAATTTATATTATCCGAATTTGCATTCCACAATGCATCACTACCCGTATTTACGACAACCGAAGTGCTTACTATCTTAAAATCTCCATTTGCATAATCTACAAACTGAGAACTATTAAAACCACTAATTAAATTGGAAGTATTCATCACAGATGGCAATGAGCTATCTGTAAATACACAATAATCTAGAGTCGTTGTATTAAAATATGAAGAATTAAAGCTTTGATCAAAATTGCCAACAAAAATAGAATTATATGCTTCTAGCTCTCCTTTTGTTCCTCCATCAGATTTCCCATCATAATAAATAAAATTATTATTTGATACTATAGTAACGTTTACTAACTTATTATCTCCTTGATAAAAAACACTGCCGTAAGAGATGGCACTATTGCTATATATAAGTGTATTAATTAGGACAGTTGAACCATAATAAAACACTCCACCAGAAAGACCAGCACTATTTGCATATATGTTACTTCTGCTTATACTATTTATTCCTTGATAAAATACACCGCCATGTATAGCACTGTTTCCATGTACATTAGTATTAATTAATGTACTACTTGTCCAAGCAAATCCACCACCATAAGTACCACCGATATTATTATAAACATTACTACTGTTTATACTGTTAGTGCCGCCATAAAATGCACCACCACTATCAGCACTATTACCATTAATTTCTGAATTACTTATACTCTTATATCCATCATAAAATGCTCCACCATAATAAGCACGACTCCCACTTACAATACAACTATCCATGGTCAATCTAGAATTGTCATTTGCTAAAACTGCACCGCCCCTATTAGAATCAGAACTTGTTATACTTGGGCTTTTACCTCGAACTAAACTTAAATCTTCTAACTTCCAGCTAACAGCATAGTCCTGTTTAATTATTCTATTTAAATCCTCTCCATCAAGTATAGTATCTACAGAAGATACGCCCCGCATCGTAACGTTTTCAACATTAGGCCAAGCTAAACCTACATTGCCTGTGCCTGTATATGTTCCTGCAGATATTTGAATTGTTTGATTTGCATTGACGGCATCTAAAGCTAATTGAATGGTGTAATAATCTAATCCTGTTTGCAATATAGATGCAACTGTCTGAACATTATTTACTACTATTGAAACATTCTCTGATACACTTATCGTTCCATCATCTGCAACTACTGTAACGTTCCATGTTCCTGCAGAATTATAATCCATATAGTAATTGTTTCCTGATGCGACTGAACTCCCAGCAGGATTGAACCACTCATAACTTACAGTTACTGTATCAACATCTGCATCATATGTACTTGGATCTATTGTTACTCCGGTTCCTTCATTCGCTGTTATTACTGAATTTACGCTTATAATCGGGAACGCATTAATATATGCCGACTCATATGCTCCTAAATCTATGAAGGAGCCAATTGTTCTAACACTACCCTTAATATCTGTAGTTACATTGTTAGAGTTAGCATTCCATAAATCATTACTACCATTATTAATAGCCATTGACGAAGCATTTAAACGATAATCTCCATTTGAAGAAGCAGTAAACTGAGAATCAGTAAACCCATACCGAGGGTTAGAAATATTCATTTCTAAAGGAAGCGTTGTATCAGTAAAAGCACAGTAATCTACTGTCGTTGTATTAAAATATGCATCAGTTCCAGAATTAAAATCACCTGCGAATATCGTATTATAAGCATTAAGTTCTCCGGAATTTCCACCACTTGCATAATTGTCATAATAAATAGCTCCATTATTGGAAACAATTGTACTATTAACTATTTCATTATTGCCTTTATTAAACACAGCACCCTGTGAGCTAGCGCTATTATTATAAACAAGAACATTTATCAACGTGTTCGTGCCCTGAAAAAAACCACCACCATAAGAAGAACTATTACCGTATACTTCGCTACTAGTCAGTGTATTCGTACCATCATAAAAGCCACCACCATAGGAAGAACCACTATTGCCATATATATTAGTATTTGTCAGCGTGTTAGTGCCAAACATAAAGCCTCCACCAGAACTTGCAGCACTGTTACTATAAACATTACTACTAATGAAAGTGTTAGTGCCATAATAAAACCCACCACCAGAAGAAGCAGCACTATTACCATATACATTGCTACTCGTCAGAGTGTTCGTACCCTGATAAAATCCGCCACCATAAGTAGCACTATTACTGTATATCCTGCTATTAGTCAGAGTGTTCGTGCCATAATAAAATCCACCACCATCAGGAGCACTATTACCATATAGACTACTGTTAATCAGAGTGTTCGTGCCATAATTAAATCCACCACCATCAGTAGCACTATTGCCATATAAACGACTATTAGTCAGAGTGTTAATGCCACCAATAAATCCACCACCAGAAGCAGCACTGTTACTGTATATATCACAACTAGTCAAAGTGTTTGTGCCAACGTAAAATCCACCACCACCAGTAGTAGCACTGTTACTGTATATCCTGCTATTAGTCAGAGTGTTTGTGCCAGCGTAAAATCCACCACCACCATAAGTAGCACTATTTTTAGCAATTACAGAGTTCATTACTACAACGTTAGAAATTCCATTAAAGAGCTGACCAACAGCTCCTCCGTAATATGCTTGATTACCACTTATTATCACAGTGTTAAGAGTTAATCTATGCCCAGATTCACTAATGTTAATATATATACTGCCTCCACGGTTAGGAACAGAACTTGTTATACTTGGACTTTTGCCATTTATTAATGCAATATTTTGTACTGTCCAGTCTACTATATAATCCTGTTGAATATGTCGATTAACCTGTTCTCCATCAAGGATTGTATCTACAGAAGTTACTCCCTGAAGCGTAACATTATCTACATTAGGCCAAGCTAACCCAACATTGCCTGTTCCTGTATGTGTTCCTGAATATACCTGAATAGTTTGTCCTTCACTGACTGCGTCTAATGCATCTTGTATTGTTGTATAATTCATACTTGTTTCAACAATAAATGCTACTGGGTTAATATTATTCACATATATACTTAACAAGTCTGCTGCTGAATATTCTCCATCACTTACATTTACTGTTACATAATGCCAACCAGAATCTGTATATGTCGTTGTATAGTTGTTTGTTGTTATCCATCCTTCTAATGTAACTATTAGGCTGTCTCCGTCAGGATCACTTGCTGCCCAATCAAACGTTATTGTTTCTCCTTCATTTACACTCATTGATATCATATTAAACGCTACACTTGGTGCTCTGTTTGTATTATTTACATATATACTTAACAAGTCTGCTGCTGAATATTCTCCATCACTTACATTTACTGTTAGATAATGCCAACCAGAATCTGTATATGTCGTTGTATAGTTGTTTGTTGTTATCCATCCTTCTAATGTAACTATTAGACTGTCTCCGTCAGGATCGCTTGCTGCCCAATCAAACGTTATTGTTTCTCCTTCATTTACACTCATTGATATCATATTAAACGCTACACTTGGGGCTCTGTTAACATTACTTACATCTATTAAAACATTCTCAGATACACTCACCTGTCCATCATCTGCTATTACAACTACGTTCCATGTTCCTGCAGAATTATAATCCATATAGTTATTATTTCCTGATGCTACTAAGTTCCCTGAAGGGTTGAACCACTCATAACTTACAGTTACTGTATCGCCATCTGCATCTGTTATGACTGGGTTCAAACTTACTACTGTTCCCTCATTTGCTGTTATTGCAGATTCTACGCTTAGAATCGGGAATGCATTAATATATGCCGACTCATATGCTCCTAAATCTATTAATGAACCAATTGTCCTAACACTACCCTCAATATCTGTAGTTACATTGTTAGAGTTAGATTCCCACAATACATTGCTACCATTATTAATTGCTATTGAAGAGCTAATTATGCGGTAATCACCACTAGCATAGTCAGCAAACTGTGAAGAACTAAAACCGCTTTTTGGATTAGAAATATTCATTGAAGAAGGCAGATCTGTGTCTGTAAATGCACAATAATCTACTATCGCTGTATTGAAATATGCAGGAGTCCCTCCATCAAAATCACCGACGAAAATTGTATTATAAGCATTAAGTTCTCCTCTAAATCCAGAACCCGCATCATCGTCATAATAAATAACTCCAAGATTGGAAACAATCGTACTATTAACCAACTTATTCTCACCTAGATAAAACACTACACCAGAAGTAGCACTGTTATTATAAGCAAGAACATTTATCAACGTGTTAACGCTGCGATAAAAAGCACCACCTTTATCAGAAGCACTATTGCCATACACCTTAGTGCTAATCAGCGTATTCCCCAAAGTATTGTAAAAGCCGCCACCATTAGAAGCACTATTATCATACACATTGCTATCAATCAGCGTATTCGTGCCAAACACAAAGCCACCACCATAATTTGAAGCACTATTACCATACACCCCACTACTAGTCAGCGTATTCGTGCCATCATAAAATCCACCACCATGCACAGAAGCACTATTACTATACACCTTGCTACTAGTAAAATTATTTATGCCATAATAAAACCCTCCACCAGAAGAAGCACTATTATCATACACATTACTACTCGTCAGTATGTTCGTGCCATAAATAAATCCGCCACCAGAATTAGCGCTGTTTCCATATATGCTGCTGTTAATAAACGTGTTCGTTCCGTAATTAAATCCACCGCCAGCAGAAGCAGTATTCCCATACACTTTACAGCTCGTCAGCGTGTTCACGCCATTAAAAAATCCACCACCAGCAAAACCAACGCTATTTCCATATATATTAGTATTTGTCAGAGTGTTCGTGCCAAAGTAAAGCCCGCCACCCATATCAGCACTGTTTTTAGCAATTACAGAATTTATTACTACAACTTTAGATATTCCATCTTGGGGCTGGCCAACAGCTCCTCCATAATATGCTTGATTACCACTGATTATCACAGTATCCAGCGTTAAGCTATGCCCCACATTACTGTACCTAATATATATACTTCCTCCACGGTTATAACCGGAATTTATAATGCTTGGGCTTTTACCATTGATGAGAGTAATGTCTTTAACTGTCCAGTTTAATGCGTAATCCTGTTGAATATGTCTAGTTGTCTGTTCCGCATCTAGAATCGTATCTACAGAGCTAACTCCCTGAAGAGTAAGGTTATCTACATTTGGCCAGATTAAACCAACATTTCCAGTCCCTGAATGTGTACCAGCCGTGATTTGTATTGTTTGACCAGAACTAACAATATCTAATGCATCTTGGATAGTGTAATAATCTAACCCTGTTTCGAATATAGAGACAGCTGTTTGAACATTACTTACTAATACTGAAACATTCTCTGATACGATTACAGTTCCATCGTCGGCAACTACTGTCACGTTCCAAGTTCCTGCAGAATTATAATCCATATAGTTATTATTTCCTGATGCTACTAAGTTCCCTGAAGGGTTGAACCACTCATAACTTACATTTACAGTGTCGCTATCTGCATCTGTTATGACTGGGTTCAAACTTACGAATGTTCCTTCATTTGCTGTTATTGCAGATTCTACGCTTAGAATCGGGAATGCATTAATATATGCCGACTCATATGCTCCTAAATCTATTGAGGAACCAATTATCCGAACACTACCCTCAATATCTGCAGTTACATTGTTAGAATTAGCATTCCATAAAGCATCGCTACCATTGTTAATAGCCATTGATGAAGCATTTAAACGATAATCTCCATTTGAAGAAGCAGCAAATTGCGAATCAGTAAACCCATAACGAGGATTAGAAATATTCATTGCATAAGGAAGGTCTGTGTCTGTAAATGTGCAATGATCTACAAAGCTTGTATTAAAATATGCCTCATTAAGTCCTCGATCAAAATCACCTACGAAAATTGTATTATAAGCAGTAAGTTCTCCATTAAGCCCACCACTTTCCCTATCGTCATAATAAATAGCTCCATTATTGGAAACAATTGTACTATTAACTATTTCATTATTTCCTTCATTAAAAACAGAACCATATGAACTACTGTTATTATAAGCAAGCACATTTATCAACGTGTTATTACCGAAATAGAAACCACCCCCCGCACTAGCGGCACTATTACCATACACATCACTATTAGTCAGCATGTTCGTGCCATAATAAAACACGCCACCAATAGCAGCAGTATTTCCATATAGACTACTGGCAGTCAGAGTGCTAGCGCCCCAATAGAATCCACCACCACCATTTGCACTATTACTATATATCTCACTACTAGTCAGAATATTAGTGCCCTCATAAAATCCACCACCAAAATCTGCACTATTTCCATACACATTGCTACTAGTCAGTGTACTCGTTCCATAATTAAATCCACCACCTTCTTCATTAGCAATATTTCCGTACACATTACTATTAGTCAGAATATTTGTTCCACCAGACAAACCACCACCATAAGTAGCACTATTGTCATGCACATTGCTATCAATCAGCGTATTCGTGCCACCATTAAAACCACCACCATTAGGAGCACTATTTCCGTACACATTACTGTTTGTGAGTGTATTAACCGCATCCTTAAACCCACCACCATAATACTTAGCACTATTATCATACACATTGCTATCAATCAGCGTATTCGTGCCAAACATAAATCCACCACCACTATTATCAGCAGTGTTGCCATATACTGAACTACTAATTAGAATGTTAGTTCCATAATAAAGCCCACCACCGTCAAAAGCACTATTACTGGCAATGACAGAATTCATTACTACAACTTTAGAAACTCTAAAAGCGTTATATACTTGGGCAATGGCTCCTCCGTAATATGATTCATTACCACTGATTACCACAGTATTCAGGGTCAAGCTATACCCATCATTATCGACATTAATGTATATACTTCCTCCTCGGTTATAACCGGAATCGGTTATGCTTGGGCTTTTACCATTGATTAGCGTAATGTCTTTAACTGTCCAGTTTAATGCGTAATCCTGTTGAATATGTCTTATTATTTGCTGTGCATCAAGAATAGTGTCTACAGAACTTACTCCTTGAAGTGTTACGTTGTCTACATTAGGCCATACTAATCCAACATTACCAGTCCCTGAATGTGTACCAGCAGATATTTGTATTGTTTGTCCTGCACTGACGTCATTTAAAGCTAATTGAATAGTTATATAGTTGCTACTTGTTTCTAAAATTGTTGCATTATAGGTTGCAGAAAAACTAAAAGAAACTAACAATAAAAATAAAATGAATGATTTTCTGAAATTCTTTATAAACAGATTAATTGCCTCTTCTTTGAAATATTTTTATTACCCCTATAATCATATATTAAAAGGCAGGTTTTGTGCAAGACTGCAAGCTAAGCTATAGCCCACGCAGACAATTTTTGTTTCTTGCCTTTTACCTTCACATCACCAATATTTTCACAAACAAAGATATCTTCTACAAGTTCCTTTGTTTGCTCTCCTATAACTATCGAATATCCCTCTCTTGTTAAGGATTGAAGACGCGATGCACTGTTAACAACATCTCCTATTACGGTATAGTCTTTATATTTTTTTGCACCAATATTTCCTGCTATCACCTGACCGGAACTAATACTTACACCCACATCTAATATTGGAGCCCCTTTTAACTTCCATTTCTCTTGAAGTTTAGCAACAGCGTGCTTCATAGTAACGGCACACTTAACAGCAAGCTCAGCATGATCTAATTGTTCAACAGGACTTCCCCAAACCGCCATTAACTCATCGCCAATAAACTTATCTAACGTCCCCTTGTATTTAAAAACTTCCTCTGTAAGCACATCTAGTATCTCGTTAAGTTGTGCCACAACTTGGGCGGGAGGTCTATCCTCGCAAAAAGTTGTAAAACCAATAATATCAGCAAATAAAACGCTAACTATTCTTTCCTTACCTGCTTCAGCCATATCTTCTTCGCCAGAAACAAACCTATCTACTATGTTTGGAGATACATACTGTTTAAAAACTCCTTTAACCCTAGTTCTTTCATCTCTTACTTTCAGAAAATTCATAAAGAAACCCAACAAATATGCAGATACTATAGCTGCAATTATTACAGCTAATTCTATATATACTCCTCTAATATAAATTTCTCTAACAACAAACATGCTGCTTGCTAGCAAACTACCTACACCAATAAAACCCAACAAAGAACCTGCCATTACCGTAAGCAAAAATACGGACATTACAGACAACACCACAAGCCAAAGATAATTCAGATGATACAAAGATGAAATATATTCTTTACCCATAATTGTCCTAATAGCATTAGCATGTATCAGAACGCCTGGCATATTAAGATCTACAGGTGTAGGAAAACTATCTTGCAAATAACTAGCCGTAGAACCTACTAAAACGATCTTATCTTTAAAATAATCTGGATTTAGCTCTAAAAACTCTTTTCTAATAACATGCGCAAAAGGAACCACTTCAACACCCTTGTTTACAGCAGAATAGTTCACTAACATTGACCCATCTCTATCAAGAGGAATCTGAATATCTCCTATTTGCAAAGACCTGTCTACAACTCTCATGCTCCCTGCGCTAATCTTCTCGTGCAGCAAGTACACCTGAAGCGCAAAATACAACAAAGTCTCATCATCATGATAAGCAAGTAGCCTATACCTTCTAATAAAAGAATCATCATCCAAAACAGGATCAACCATCGCTAACACAGCATTATCAGAAAATAACTTTATAGGATTACGAATTACAGGCTCGCCTTTTTCCATATAATAGTCTCTAGCTAATACTACATTACCTGCATCTTTAATCTCTTTTGCGAACAGCCGATCTTCTTTTTCTGAATATCCACTATATGAATCAAAATTAATATCAAAAGCAATGACACTAGCGCCACCATTATTAAGAACCCTCACTAAATCAGCATACATGCTCCTTGGAAATGGCCATATTTTAGACCTATCCAATGTTAAATCATCAATTGCCACAACGATGATGGACTCCATATTATTGTCGCCCAGCTGAATATTATTTTGATAACTATCATAAAGATATCTATCAAACACTTGAAAGGTTCCTAGTGAATAAAAAGAAAATAGCAAAACTGCGATTACTAATGAAATAAAAATACCCTTTTTCATAACAATCTAATCTTATCAAATAGGGGCTTATTGAGGAATGGTTTAAGGTTTAACGATTATGTAATAAAATAATGACAATGAAACTATTGAAACTATTATCAATTTTTATATTCTTATCCCTAATGACAACTATTAGTTTGGCAAATACAGATAACCAGCCAAGCAAATTAGAAAAAGAAATACAATCTATAAATTTAAACGGTAGTGTAGGTGTTGTTATCTATAAAAAAGGCCTCGTTTACGTAAAAAGAGCTAACTCAACTTATTGGCAACAAGTAACACTTTATACAAAATTTCAGCCATTAGACACTATCCAAACTGATAACAGGGCTATTTGCGAAATAAAACTTTATGGGAACCATGTCTTAAGACTAGAGCCTAGCTCTAATTTCTCCTTTGCCGAGAAAAATCCTGGCTTAGATAAATGGGCATCCTTCAAAATAAATACAGGCAAAATATGGGTAAAAATCATAAAAGACGCCCCAAATGCCAAGAATTTTACACTAGATACTCCCCATGCTTCTATCTCTGTAAAAGGAACTGTATTCTCTGTTGAAGCTCCACATGGGAAGATTACTACCTATGAAGGAATCGTTCAGGTAACTCAGCAAAATCTAACAATCACTGTTAATGCCGGCGAACAAACAAGGATAAACAAATATGGATTCATGACAAATGCTGAAGAAATGGACGAAGAAGGTATTAGTTCCTTTGAAGAATTTGAGCAAAAAAGCACTTATTTTCAAGCCACAACCATTAAGGCCATTAGCATATCTACTGTTACTCCTATTAAAAATAAAAATTTACTAAAAAAATCACAAAAATTGAAAGCTAAAGAAGTTCGGCCACTTACTCAAAATGTCATAGTATCAACAAACCTAAAGCAACCAAACAATAACCAAATAATTATAGAGACTAAACCAGAAAGTCCTATAGAGTTATTAATATCTAAAAATAACTCACTATCTATCTTGAATGACTCTCTTTTATATAGAAATCCAGCGATACTCTCACAAATATCTGACAGAAAAATCAATTCCGTTTACTACAATACAGGAACAGATGGCAGCGTCCAAAAGTATGATAATAATTATACAAATAGTGCGTATATAACTGATCCAAGCATAGTAAATGCTGGACAAAATCATAGAATAGAAGACAATCAAGTTCTTGGTATAAGAACTTTAGAAAAAGGAACAGGGCTAGGAGTATATTTCAAAAAACAACGTTATTTGCATATGGTCAGCGCATCAACCGCAAACCTCTACCAAAACAACATCCTCCATTTTTTCTATGGTAAATCTTTTGAAATTAGAAATAATACAGATGTCGCTTTTTTAATTAGAACAGCTGTACTTACGGGAACAGAAGAATCTAAAACAACTTTTAGTGGTGACTTCAATAGTATTTTTGGGGTTGGAAGTGAAAGAACAGACTTATCATATGCTCTTGATATTGGACTTCTTCATAAACTACATAGACAGTTTTCTATAGGACTTTCTTACAAAGGAATAATCAACGATCCGCTAGACACTCAGCTTGAAAATGAGGACTTGCTTTATTTCACAGGAATTTACTTGAGCGATTACCAAACAACTGAGATTTCTTACAAGACACATAAAAATAATTCTTCTGTTTTATTTAATAGCACATTCAAAGTGCCTAATTATGAATACCTTTTATTTACAGCAAAAGCAGAATTTGCAGCAGCGAACGCCACATATGCGTTTATGGTAGATAGCGAAATGTCTTCAACTTTTAGATTATTTTTTCAATATAGTTTTGAACAAGTAAAAGATTATGCAAATGATTCTGTCGTAAGCATTGGTGGTCAATTAGATTTTTAGCCTCTCTGCTAAGATAGGTTAATTTTCTTTTTACGAAATCTTATAAGTCTCATGAACGCCTTCGCTCTTTTATATCCACTCTTTATTTCATTAAAACTATATAAAAACAAAGCAGTAAATAAAGGAAGAATATAATATATCACTCTATATAGAACTATTGTTCCAAGAATTGTTACATCACTATAATATGGCGCTAACAACATCAACATCAATGTCTCAAATACGCCTAATCCTGCCGGAATATTACTAAACAGCACTATGACCTTAACAAACATGAAAAAGCTTACAAATTGAGGGAAATCAAGCATATTAGAATGGGGCAATAACATATAAAAGACCCCTGCTCCAATAATAAAATCTGTCATGCCTATAAGCAACTGAAGAAAAGCTAAACGGTTAGACGGAATTATATATTGAGAACCAATTATCTTTAAAGGAGTCTTACGAAGAATACCTATAAAAAAATATGCGCCTACTATTACCAACATCAACGGCCCAAGCAACGTGCCTCTCAAAAATAAAAGATTACTAAATATTGATGTTTCTGGAAGCACAATTGGGTGTGTTGTTAGAAAAATACCAGCTACAGCGAGCATTCCTAACCAAAACGTAATTGTACAAAAAGTAATTGCTTTAGCTATATGTTTAGGTGAAATACCCCATTCGCTATAGTACTTATACCTGATAGTAGAACCACTAATTACAGCAAACCCTAAGTTTTCGCTAAACACATAACTGACAAACGATCCCATAAGAATCTTTACATATTTTGTTCCATATCCTAAATATTTGATAGCTAATAGATCATAACAAGTAAAAACTGTATAACTCATTATCATCAATCCAAAGGAAGCTATAATCTGGTATCTTGAAATTGCATTAAAGCTATTTATTACATCTTGAAGGCTTATTCCGCTTAATTTTTTAAGAAGTATATTGATTGAAAATGCAAAAAGAACTAGTACTACAATGGATACTACTAGCGTAATGCTTCTATTCTTTTTTCTTTTTGCCATCTATCTTCCTCGTTTCTAAACATTACTTTAAATAAAATAAGAATTTTTATCAACGTTTTATTTTGTTATACTCTTATAAACAGAACTGCATCAAAGGAGCAAACTATGACAAAAAGCAAAGAGCTTAAAGATAAACTAGAATACTCAACCAAAAATGGTTGGATAACAGCTACAGACAAAACAACTGAAATAAACGATTTCTCAAAAGGATATATAAATTTTCTATCTATATGCAAAACTGAACGACAAGCAGTGAATTTCTGCGAACAGCTGTTTTCTAAAAACGGCTTTAAGAAAGATACATCCACCAACTTCTTTGTAACACATAAGGACAAAAACATTGCAATTGTAAAAATGAATAAAGACCAAGACATCGCTAAAGGTGTAAAAATTGTTGTAGCTCATGTGGATTGTCCAAGATTAGACCTAAAACCAAAACCATTATATGAAGATAGTGACTTAGCTTATCTGAAAACTCATTACTATGGTGGAATTAAAAAATACCAATGGGTAGCTAGAGCATTAGCAATCCATGGCGTAGTTTTCACAAAAGATGGTGAACGTATAGATATATCAATAGGTGAAGATGACTCTGATCCAATATTATATATTCCAGATTTATTGCCTCACCTAGCAGGAAAAGCTCAAGGCGATAAAAAAATAAAAGATGCTATCAAAGGAGAACAGCTAAACGTTCTTGTTGGAAACACTCCTATTATCTTTGACGAAGAAGACCCTTCTAAAGGCTCAGAGCAAGTAAAAGACTCCGTAAAACTAAACATCCTTAATATGCTTAATGAAAAATACGGAATAACAGAAGAGGATTTCATTACAGCAGAATTAGAAATAGTACCTGCTGGAAAAGCTAGGGAACTTGGATTAGACAGATCTATGGTTGGCGCTTATGGACAAGATGATAGAGTTTGCTCCTATGCTGCTATGCAGGCAATAATTGATGCTGATAATTCTGACAAACCTATGCTTGTTTGGCTTGTAGATAAAGAAGAAATTGGTTCTGATGGAAACACAGGAGCAAAAAGTGCCTTTATCAAACAAATAATAAAACAATGCCTAATCAATCAAGACAAAGAACCAACTGCCTTACTAATAGATGATTGTCTGTTTAATAGCATTGCCGTATCAGCAGACGTAACTGGTGCTTTTGACCCTGAATGGAAAGAAGTATATGAAGTACGTAACTCTGCAAAACTAGGTTTTGGCGTATGTATGGAAAAATATAGTGGTTCTAGAGGAAAATCTGGCAGTTCTGATGCAAATGCAGAATATATCGCTCACCTACGGAAAGTCTTCAACGAAAACGCTGTAATATGGCAACCAGGAACTCTTGGCAAAGTGGATGAAGGTGGTGGTGGAACTGTAGCTAAATTCCTTGCAGAATATGGCATGGAAATTGTAGATTTAGGCACACCTGTATTAGCGATGCATTCTCCAATGGAATGCTGTTCTAAATTAGATATATATATGACTTATTTATCATATAAAGTATTTTTAGAAAAAGCATAAATAAAAAGTGCTACATTTTGAGATTTACGCATCTACAGGATAGTTGTAAGATAAAAGTCAGCCACAAGTCACGAAAGGACCGTTGATGATAGATTTTATCTTACATGAGGTAGAGCTGGTAACCCACTTCATTCATGCAAATCATGTATTCTTACCCTTTTTCGTTCCTATCATTGCTATCATACTAATAAGCATCGCTAAATTCTCAATAATACCTAACAAAATTCAATCAATAATAGAATTGATTTACGAGTTTCTGGAGGATCAAATAAAAGGTCTATTTCATAACGAAAAAGATTATAAAAGATGGATGCCCCTATTCCTTAGCTTATTCTTTTATATTTTATTCCATAACCTCTTCGGTCTCATCCCTGGAGTACATCCTCTTACGTCTAATGTATATATTACTGGATCATTGGCAATACTCATTATTATCATCAGCATATTAATAGGCATTAAGAGAAAAGGACCTATAGGCTTTTTTGTTGGAATGACGCCAAAAGGAGTTATGTGGCCAATAAGAGTCATGATGTTTCCAATAGAAGCAGCCTCTCTTATATCAAAACCTTTTTCTCTAGCAGTAAGGCTTTACGCCAATATGTTTGCTGGTCATATGGTTATTCTATCATTACTTTCATTAACTGAAATTTTTCATTCAGTTTTAATAGTGCCCTTAGATATCATTGTTGTTACAATGATATTGTTTTTTGAACTAATGGTGTCATTTATTCAGGCTTTTATATTCGCTTATTTATCAGCGATATATATCACTGATACCATGTATGAGGGACATTAAGTTAAATAAAATTAAGGAGGAAAAGTTATGACGGATTTACATTACACAGCAGCAGCTATATCCATAGGATTAGCATCACTAGGAGGATCTATAGGTATTGGCAATTTAGCAGGTAAGGCACTGGAGGCTATCGCTAGACAACCTGAGCAAGTTGGAAATATAAGAGCAACAATGATTATTGCAATCGCATTCGTTGAAGCAGCTATTTTATATGCTCTAGTTATCAGCTTCATGATTCTAGCAAAGTAAGCATATGGGACATTCTGAAAGCTTACTTATTATTTGGAACTTATTAGCCTTTTTATTAATGCTATTTATAGTTCGTTATGCCCTCTGGCCAAAACTATATTATTTTATAGAAGCTAGACGTATAAAAATCGAGTCACTGCAGAAGTCTTACGAACGCAGGAACAAAGAAGTGGCAGATTTAGCAGAGAAAATGAAGGATGAAAGCTCCAAAGCAGCTCAAAGAAGAAAAAAAATCCTTACAGACACAAAGAAAGAAAGTATCGATTTAAAAAAAGAAATAATGTTTAAGGCACATAACGAAGCATCATCAATAATTGAAAAAGCAAAAGTCGAAATTCATAAAGAAAAAACCAATGCATTTGAAGAAGTTAGAAAAGATGTCTCCATGATTGTTGCTAAAGCAATTAAACAAGTTCTATATAACATTGTTGACGAGGATCTTGATAAAAGAGTTATGGAAGAAATCAAAAAGGTGGTAAGCACAGTTGAGTAAAGCTGGTGACTCAAAATATTTTGCGCTATTTAATGCAATGGTTCAGAACAATAACAATGAATCCATTACCTCTATTATTCGTGATTTATATGCCGTTCACTGGTTTATATCAGCAAACAGCCAAATTAAGCACCACCTTGAAAATATAATTTTACCAGTTGCGGCAAGAAAAAAAATAATGCTAACTGTAATCGAAGAAGTTACGAGCAACTCTTCTGAGTACACTATAGCCTTTCTTTTCTACCTTCTTGAAAATAATTTTTTTTCTAAGCTCAGCTATATTATGCATATCTTTAAATACTATTTTGCTAATGAAACTGATTTACTGTTAGTAGAAGTAATATCAAGATATGAAGTGCCTGAAGATATTTTAGAATTTTATAAAAATAAAATAGAAGAACAAAGCAAACACAACGTACAGTTTATTTTTAAAAAGGTGCCTAATATGCTTGGAGGATTCAAGCTAAGATGGCATACAGGTGAAATAGACGCTACTCTAAGAAAACAAGTAGATCAACTTAAAGATCTTATAGTCCATGGATAAAGAAAGGTGTAAAGCATGTTAGGAGAAAAACTAGAACATAAAAAAGGAATTGTTGATGACATACTTCAGCAAATTGAACAGTACACTATTGACATTAAAAAAGAAGAAACTGGAATAGTCTTAGACAGTGGAGACGGTATAGCAAGAGTCGGCGGCCTTCCTGGAGCCTTACTTGGAGAAATGCTTGACTTTGGCAACAATGTTTATGGCGTTGTATTCAACTTAGAAAAAGAAGAACTTGTAGCTGTTATTCTAGCCAGACATAACAAAGTAAAAGAAGGTCATGCAGTTAAGAAAACAAACAAAATCATTGAAGTGCCTTGTGGAGAAGGACTCCTTGGAAGAGTAGTAGATGCTCAAGGAATACCGATGGACGGCGATGGAGATATTAAATATGAAACATGCCGACCATTATCGCTGGTTCCTCCTGGGGTTATTGATAGAAAACCTGTAGACACACCACTACAAACTGGTTATATGATGGTTGACGCTATGATTCCTATTGGACATGGGCAAAGAGAGCTTATTATTGGCGACAGACAAACAGGAAAATCAACGTTGGCGATTGATACAATAATTAACCAAAAAGATAAAGATGTTATCTGCGTATATGTAGCAATTGGTCAAAAAAACTCTTCTGTAGCACAGGTAAAGCAAACTCTAGAAGCACATGGTGCTATGGACTACTCAATTATTGTAAATGCTCCTGCATCAGCACCTTCTGCATTACAATATTATGCGCCTTATGCTGGTTGCGCTATAGCTGAACACTTTATGTATCAAGGAAAAAGAACATTGATTGTTTATGACGATCTCACAAAACATGCTCATGCATACAGAAACATTTCGCTATTACTTAAACGTCCTCCTGGAAGAGAAGCTTTCCCTGGAGATATCTTTTATGTGCATTCAAGACTTCTGGAACGTGCGTCACAAATGAATAATGAACTTGGTGGTGGATCTATGACCGCACTGCCAATTATTGAAACTCAGGCAGGAGATGTATCAGCGTATATTCCGACTAATGTTATCTCCATTACAGATGGTCAGATTTTTCTTTCTACCGAACTATTTAATGCAAATATTAAACCTGCGATTAATCCTGGCATTTCGGTATCAAGAGTAGGTGGAGCAGCACAAGAAAAAGGCGTTAAAAAAGTCGCTGGGTTACTAAGGCTTACTTTGGCTCAATACCGAGAAAAAGAAAAATTTTCGCTATTTGCTTCAGACCTTGATGATATGACTATTCTACAATTAAAAAGAGGTAAAGCTCTTATCCAAGTATTGAAACAAAAACAACACCAATTGATAGACGTAACTGACCAAATTCTTATCATTTATGCAGCTATTAACGGGTTTTTAGACGAAGTAGAAACAACTCAGGTAAATAGGTTCCAAAGTGAATTTATTTTCTTCCTCAAGGAAACAGATAAAGAACTATACAAAAGAATTGATGAAACAAAAAACGTTACAGATGAAGACATTAAAACACTTAATTTAATCATCCCTAAAATTGTTCGGGAGATATATTCAAAATAATGGCTGATTTAGTTTTACTAAAACAAAGACTAGTAAACATAGAATCTGTAAATGAGATTACAGAAGCTATGCAAATCATCAATACCATTATGATTGGAAGATCTCAGAAGCTTATGAATTACAGAAAAAAGATTCAACCATATTTTGACAGACTGCTCTTTACCATTGACCAAGACATTGTAAGTAAACACAAAACATCAAAGAAAGAATGGATCATTATCTTTTTCTCCGAAAAAGGTTTTGTTTCATCTTTCAATCAACAACTTATGCCGTATCTGATAAAACATAAACATCATCAAAATTTAATTATTGTTGGAGATAAAGGAAGGTTGTTCTGTGAAAAACTAGGAATTAAATATAAATATTTTTTTAATGCACCAAAAAAAATTCCTCATGAATCTATAATAGAACCTATTTATGACATACTAAAAGCAGATGGGTTCCCTTGGAATACTAAAATTATAATCAACAAATACAGCAACATGTTCAAACAACAACCTGGCGAAATAGACTTTTTCCCACAATTTGAAAATGTTTATAAAACTGCTAACACTAATACTGACTTAGATAAAATCACTTTATATGAAGCAATAATAAGTAAATTTGTAAGAGATAGGCTGTATTACTTCTTCATTCAAAATTTTACTGGCGAAACTGCCTCTAAACTATTAATGATGAAAAATGCAGTAGAAAACTCTGAAAAACTAAAAGAAACTCTCGCTAAAGAGATTTACAAAGCAAGACAAACAAAAATAACCCAAGAACTAAGTGAGGTCATCTCTTCTTATAAAGTTCTTCAATCTAGGGAGGAAAAATAAAATGACAAATAATATAGGAAAAATAGTACAAGTAATAGGCCCGATTATCGATGTTAAGTTTGCACCAGACCAAATACCAGATATTAGAAATGCTTTAGAAATTAAGTTCAAAGATATACAAAACAATAAAACCCGAAAGATCATCGCCGAAATAGCACTACAAACGGAAGGAAGTGTTGTAAAAGCAGTAGCTTTGCAGCCAACTGACGGTCTTTCAAGAGGAATGGATGTTATTGATACGGGAAAACCACTTGAAATACCAGTAGGCAGAAGCTGCCTTGGAAGAATGTTTAACCCTTGGGGAGAAATCATTGATGGTGGAGAAAGAATAACTGATGCAGAGTATTACCCTGTCAGAAGACCTGCTCCAAAATTCGAAGACCTCGAATATAAGGAAGACATATATGAAACGGGAATCAAAGCAATTGATTTACTTTCGCCATATGTTAAAGGCGGTAAAACAGGCCTATTTGGCGGTGCTGGTGTTGGCAAAACAGTTATCATCATGGAAATGATTCATAACATGGCAAAACACCATGGAGGAATCTCTATATTTGCTGGTGTTGGAGAAAGAACTAGAGAAGGAAACGACCTTTGGCTAGAAATGAAGGAAACTGGAGTAATTGATAAAACTATCCTTTTATTCGGCCAGATGGGCGACCTGCCTGGATCAAGACTTATTGTTGCTCAATCAGCGCTTACTCAAGCAGAATATTTTAGGGATGTTGCAAAACAAGACGTACTTTTCTTTGTAGACAACATCTTCCGTTTTGTACAAGCGGGATCAGAGATATCAACATTACTTGGACGTATCCCTTCAGCCGTTGGATATCAACCTACGCTTGATATTGAAATGGGAAGACTAGAAGAACGTATTGCTTCTACAAAGAATGGATTCATCACTTCTATACAAGCTGTTTATGTTCCTGCTGATGACTTTACAGACCCTGCAGCAGCAATCACGTTTAGCCACTTGGATTCTGTGACGGTACTATCAAGGAAAATCGTAGAGATGGGAATCTATCCAGCAGTTGATCCTCTTGCCTCTTCTTCTAGAATACTAGATCCTGAAATAGTTGGAGAAGACCACTATAATACAGCACAACAAGTGAAACAAATGTTGCAAAGATATAATGAGTTACAGGACATTATTGCTATCTTGGGAATCAGCGAACTTCCAGAAGAAGACAGAATCACAGTTAACAGGGCTCGTAAAATAAGAAACTTCTTATCACAACCTTTCGCTGTAGCTGAAGCATTTACCGGCATGGAAGGGAAATACGTTCCTCTTGAAGATACTATCAAGGGATTCCAAAGAATTATTGCTGGAGAATTTGATGATATTCCAGAACAAAATTTCTTAATGAAAGGCTCTATCGAAGAGGTTCTGAAATAATGTATTTAAGAATAGTTGGTTCTGAAGAATTACTGTTTGATGGTGACATATATGGATTCACCTCAAATGCACTTGATGGAAATATCACTTTTCTTGAGGACCATGAAGACTACATTACCGTTTTAAAAAAGGGCGACTTAGGATTAATCGACACAAAGGGTGAAAAACCCAAAAGAAAAATAACTCTTAGAGAGGATTCATTACTGCTAGTAGAAGGCAACCGTGCCATGGTATTCTGCTAGTATTATGACCGCCATAAAAACCAGCCTTGCTATATATTTTTTAACAGCACTATCTTTTACCCAAACACCCTTAATTAAAATAATTTCTCCTATCGAACATAATCCTATTATCACTGCAAAAGAAGTGGTGCTATATGGAGAAATCAAACTTTCAAACACTCTATATTTTAACAATAAACCTGTAAAGATTGATAATGGTCTCTTTAAAATAAAGCTTCCTCTTCAATCTCCAGGCTATAATAAATATAGGCTTTCTGCAAAGAACTACTACGGGACAACAAACAAAGATATCCCAATAACCACATTAAAAACAATATCAGATATATATGTATCCCCTTACAAAAAAGAAATAGAAATTCTTTATACTTTAAACATACTATCAGCCTATATGGGAACAGATTTCTTTAAACCAAATAGATTCATCACTAAAGCTGAAATCAGCAAATTATTAATTAAGGTACACGGTCTGTCACCAACTGACTTTACAACAAAATATTACTTTAAAGATCTACTTTCTAACCATTGGTCATATGAATACATTCAAACAGCCCTTAACAATAAATTGCTTAAACCAAAAGAAGCAAATTTCTTTGGCACTGAATCTTATATATCAAGAAAAGAGCTCGCAAACATTATAAAACCACTTATCTCATATAACTCAAAAAACACAATAAAGCCTTTTATCGATATTAATTACAACAATTATGAAGAAAAACTATTAGCTGATATTGCTGTTGCAGGATATTTTCCTAAAGAATGGACAGCTCAAAATAGCATTTATCCAAAGAAAGCGCTCACTCGTGCTGAAGTTGCATTTGTTTTTGCTCATACCGACAAGCTAATGAAAAGAATAAAAAATGAACTAAAAATTAGCCAATTTCTTTCGCCAGTTAAAAAAAATATTGGGAAATCTGCAAAATCTGCAGAAATCACATTTTCACTTATCAATAACCAAACTTTTAAAATAAAATCAATCTGCAACTCAGAACAAAAAATTGCCTTTATCGAACTACTTATAGCCGATAATTATCATACAAAAAATATTATGATGGCTGATGATGGCAAGGGTCTAGATAAAATCAAAAATGATCAAATATTTACTTCTGCCATCAATTTAGCTAACTTCAACAAACAAGAATTAAAATACACATACAAACTTTTTAATAAGTACAACCTAATAGAAGAAGCTGACCAAGGAAAAATAAATTTCTCTGGCAATAATCTATCAATCTATTAAACCTTTAAGCCAGTTCTTTCATTTGCTATAATTCTAATTAAGGTTAACTGGGGGAATCAATGAAAAATCATCTTTTACTCTATCTTACAAATAAGTTCATTACCTACTTACTTGTAAATAACGACAATCAGATCGTAGAAACAAACCAAATATTCTATCAAGATATATTTGTTGCTTTAAAAGAAATTATAAAAATATTAGATAAAGATAAAATAGATAGAATTATTGTTCTGCCAGAACTAGCATCAATAAAAGAAAACTTCTTTAGCCTAAGTATTGGAGAAACAGATAGCTTTAACTATTCTCTAATTCGCAAACTAGAACAATCAAACATCAGCACACAGGATACTATTCTCAATTACAAGATTATATCTGAAACAAGCAATGACAAATTGGACTATATTATTTCGTTACTAATTATTCCTAGTAATTTTTATAAGAATTTCTCAAAAATTATTAACAAGATAAAGCCTAGCAACCTAGTTCAATGGATACCAATCAATTACTGTCTTGCAGGAACAATTCTAAGCGCAAAAAACGAACAGCCCCTAACTATACATGTTACAAGCAAACAAACTAACCTAATCGTACAACAAGAGAAAGAACTAATTACTATCTCCAGCATCCCTTTTTCTGTTAGCCAATTAAAAAAAGCACTGTCCGAAGATGGTCTATCTGATAACCAGATACAAAATAAATTATCCATGGGATTAGTACTAAAGGAATCTCTAGGTTTTCATACTAAACAATTAATTACGCAAGCTCTAGAAGATTTACAAAAAGAAATCCACTTCATTTGCTCTACATACAAAATATCGATAAACACTGCTCTACTTATCGCCGAGCAATTACAAAAAAGTGATTTAGTAGACATGATAAACGATAAAATAGACATCCCTTGTGCCGTTTCGGCCCTACCAGACAATGGGCTCAAAACAGACTTACTAAACTCTGTACAAGAAAAAAGACTAATGAATGTTGCTGCTAGTGCTTTAGATAAAGTAAAAAATATGGAACTTTTTCTTACATACACTCCTCAGAAAAACGGGAACAACGAAGCTCCTATAAAAAAGAAAACTATAAGCAAAGATATTGTGGTTTTCTTTTCTTTACTATTGATTATTGTTACTGGTTCTCTATATTTAAACTCTAATCTTTATAAATCTATGCAACTTGCAAAAACCGCACTCTATGGCACAAAGAATCAGCTTACAAGAACAAAGGCCCAGTATATTGAGGTTTCAGAATCTTTATATACCCAAAAACAAATAAACGATACTATTGCCAGAATATATGATCTTGAAAAAAAGAACACAAAACTACAAAAAATGACCTCCGTTATCATGAGGCAACTTAGCAACAACCTGCAACTTCAACACACAAAACTTACGATTAAGGATTCTAAAATACTTATCTATGGACAGGTACCCAAACAAGCCACTATCTACAGCTATATAGATAGCTTAAGCAAAAATGAGCTCACGCAAAAAGTGATTCTAAAAAGGCTACAGCCTGGAACGCCAATGAAATTTGTATTAGAGGTACAACTATGAAAGAAAATAAAAGAAAAAACTTTTTCCTTCCTGAGGAAAAAAAATATTTATTATGGGTTTTCTTAACTCTACTAACTATCCTGCTACTTCAAATATTGATATATCCAAAGATACAAAAAAGGGAAACTTACGTAACACTTCGTAAAACATATCAAAAAGATATAAAAATAATGAATAATAAAATTGCAGATGCCATGCTTCAACAAAGTGAGTTTAAAAAACAACAAGCTCTGGTTAATAGCAAACTATCCTACCGAGGTAATGTAATATCCCTTTTACACAATAAAGTTAACAGCAAAATGCCTAACACCTTCAAAGTAAAATCTCTCTCTTCTGGAAAACACATAAATTCAAGAGGTGTTGAAATAATCCCCGTCTATCTTGAGTTCACATCAAACAAGAATGACTTAAATTTATTTCTAATAAGATTAAACGCCCTGAGTGTTCCTGTTGAGATACTGGACATCAAGGTCCAAGGCTTATCACCTACCGATATATCTGTTAAAATACAGATGATTCTTGAAAAAAGATAGGGAGATAAACAAATGATCTTTGATGTAAATAAAATAATGGATATTTTGCCTCACCGTTACCCATTTTTATTAATAGATAGAGTTTTAGAGGTTAGTAGCGATAGAGTTGTTGGTATAAAAAATACAACAATAAATGAACAATTTTTCCAAGGTCACTTTCCTGGACACCCAGTAATGCCTGGTGTTCTTATTGTTGAAGCAATGGCACAATTATCCGGAATTATCCTGTTAAATAACCCTACATCCAAAGGGAAAATAGCTTACTTTGCAGCTATGAATAATGTTCGATTTAAAAAACCAGTAATACCTGGTGACCAGATTAGATTTGAAGTAGATGTCAAAAAAATCAAAGGTCCTATTGGAAAAACTTTTGGACAAGCTTTTGTAGATGGAAATCTTGTAGCTGAAGCAGACATGACTTTCTCACTAGTTAGTTCACAAATAGAAACAATGATAGACCCTTCTGCTAAGATTCATCCAAACGCTGTTATAGGTAAAGATGTAAAAATCGGACCTAATACATATATTGGCGAAGGCGTAACCCTTGGCAACAACGTAACAGTTGAGGCAAATGTTGTTATCGAAAAATGGACAACAATTGGTGAAAACACACATATCCACTACGGTGCAATTATTGGAAACTCTACACAAGATAAAAAATTCAAAGGCGAGAAGAGCTTTGTTCATATTGGTAAAGACTGTGATATCAGAGAATACGTAACAATAAACAGAGCAACAATCAAAAATGAAGCAACAATTGTTGGCGATAACTGCCTACTATTAACAATGGTACACATCGGGCATGACTGTATCTTGGGTAACGACATTATTATGTCTAATGCTGTTCAAGTTGCCGGACATGTAATAATAGAAGATAAAGCTATTATTGGTGGTATGGCGGGTATTACACAATTCTGTAGAATTGGGACAATGGCTATGGTTGGCGGATATTCAAAAGTTAACCAAGATATCCCTCCTTATATGTTAATTGAAGGAAATCCTGCATGTATCAGAAGCTTAAATGTTATCGGACTAGAAAGAAATGGCGTTTCTAAAGAATCTCAAAAAGATGTAAAAGATGCTTACAAAGCAATGTTCCGTTCTGAAATGAACCTAAGCCAATCTATAGATAAAGTTCAGAATGAATTAAAAATAAACTCTGCTGAAGTAAATCATCTTATAGAATTTGTACAAACAGAATCTAGACCTGGAATCATGAAAAGAGGCAAAAAAGGAACAGCTTCTTAAGCCATTTATGAGCTTCGAAAAATATCAACGAATCTTAATACTAACAGGTGAAGTATCTGGTGATATGCATGGTGCCCACCTTTTACAAAATATATTAGAACTAAACCCAAAAGCAAAAGTCTTTGCAGTCGGAAGCGACAACCTAAAAGCTGCCGGGGCAACAATAATAAAAGATATTGTTAAAAAATCTACTATTGGCTTCTTAGAAACAATAAAAAACATTCCAACCTTATTGCTTCTAAAAAGAAACCTAATAAAAATACTAAAAGAACAGCATATCGATTTACTTATCTGTATAGATTTTCAAGGATTCAACATGATAATTGCAAAAAAGGCAAAAGAATTAGGCATTCCTGTAGCTTATTATATACCACCACAAGAATGGGTATGGGGATCTGAAAAAGGAATGAAAAAAATAACAGAAATTACAGACAAAATAGTAACTATATTCAAACAAGAACATGAAGCTTATAAAAAATTCACAAACAATGTTCGTTTCTTTGGACATCCTCTTACTCAAATTATTTCAGAAGCAAAAACAACAATAGCAAACTCCAAACAAGAATACATAGCCGTTTTCCCAGGCTCAAGGAAACAAGAAATAAAATATAGCTTCCCTGAAATGATAAAAGTAATGGAAGAGCTTATTAAAAAGAAAGAATATAAATTCATAGTTAACTTACCAAACACACATTACAAAACAAAAATCGAAACAATGCTAAAACATCTAAAAAAATATACACAAATAACAGTCGGGGAAACATACCCTACTCTAGCTAAAAGCAAATTCGCTTTAGTTACTTCAGGAACTATTACATTAGAATGTCTATTAATGAATATACCTCATGCTATATTTTATAAATTTAATCCTATCTCTTTTCTGATAGTAAGAAACTATCTTCAAAATAAATTTAAATTCGATAATTATTCGCTTACAAACATTCTTGCAGGAAAAGAAATAGTACCAGAATATCTGCAAAATTTTGATACAACAGAAATAGCAAACAACCTACATCAACTTATGGAGAATCCATCAGTACTTATTAAACTAAAAGAAGAATTTATGATCATCTCAAAACAACTTTCTGCTAAAGAAGATAAAAAAATGCTCGCAGAAGCTGCTAAATATATATTAGGGTAATCCTTTAGCCCCTAAATCCCCTAAAGGGGACTTTTTCTATTCAGATAAAAACTACAAACCTCTCCCCTTGCCCCTCTCCTAAAGGAGAAGGAAAAAATTCATTTATTTAACAACAATTTGCACCTAGCGAAAAGAGCTATAGATACAATGCATAAATGAAGCGTATAAAAATTAGGACAATTTTTAAGGACAACTGAACCAGGAGGTGAATTTGTCCGTTAGTGGAATGAATGCTATGGAATCTAAGCTCTGAAGCTCAGCGCAGAGAGGATTCTAAAGGGGCGCGGAGCCCCTTTAATTTTTTAAATCAAAACTGATATTTCAACAATACTTCAAATCCACCTATCACATAACCTTCAATATCTCCAGAAACATTAGGAAAAGTTCTCCCTAAATCAACATGTTCATACATAGCTGAGAGTATTAATTTTTCAGTTAAACTATAATCTACTCCCACTTGAAAACCTATCTTTTGAGTATATGTTGCGCTTGCTGGTTGCTTACCCTTAAATCCCGGATAATTAACTCCAGCAAACACCCCTATATCACCAGCAATTCTATAATTCAAATTCAAATATATTACATCAAGTTCTACCTCAGCTGGAACTGGCGTATATGTATAAATAGTTCCATTCCATGTCATTGTTGGAATAGATCTTTTAGCAGATTTTTTATACCCGATTGTATATGAATCTATCCCTAATGAATCTAATAAAGAAAACGCTCCATCATACTCTATACCATAAACAACTGCACCTTTTGAATTCTCTTGATAATCCATATTTACATACGTACTCATTAATTTATCAGTCATATTATACCCACCAAAAACTCTCCATGATGCGTTACTTATTGAAAACATTGAAATTACCAAAACATACATAATTAACACTTTTTTACTCATAAACTTCCTCCTAATCAATTTACTACCCATTATAACTACACCTGCTAGTTCATACAACTATCTGGTGTACTGGTTCAATATATTATTTATGGATTTAAAAATTCTTGGACAAAATATAAAAAAAATTAGACTCGAAATGAATCTTACTCAAGAACGTTTTGCTGAAAAAGCTAACTGTAGCTGGAGATACATACAGTTCATAGAACAAGGTAAAAAAATACCATCATTACACTGGGTAAATAATTTATCAGAAACACTTAATATCCCAATAGAAAAATTATTCAAATAGAACATTGCTTTAGCCCCCTTAATCTAAGGGGGAAAGATGCTTTAGCATCAGGGGGCTTACTATAGACACAGAACCTAGAAATAAGGTAAACTACATTGACTTAATTTGTTACAAAGGAGAAAAAGTTGAAAATAATCGTACAAAAATATGGAGGAACAAGCGTAGGTAGTATTGAAAAAATCCAACGTGTTGCTGACCGTATTATAACTAATAAAGAAAAAGGTTATCACATGGTTGTTATAGTATCTGCCATGGGGGATTTTACTGATGAGCTAGTAAGCTTAGCTAAACAAATAGACCCGAACCCATCAGGCAGAGAATATGATGCACTATTAGCTACTGGAGAATCTATATCTTCATCGCTGCTAGCAATGATGCTTACATCTAAAGGGCATGATGCTATTTCTTTAACAGGATGGCAAGCAGGTGTTTATACAGAAGACACGCCAAACAAGGCAAAAATTCTAGATGTTAAGCCAGATAGAATACAAGGCGAACTAACCGACAATAAAATAGTAATCGTTAATGGATTCCAAGGAATTAATAGTGATGACGATATTACAACTATTGGCAGAGGTGGTTCTGACACATCAGCTGTAGCAATCGCTGCTGCTCTAAAGGCTGAATGCTGTGAAATTTACACAGATGTGGACGGAGTCTATACTACGAACCCAAGTCTTGTAAAAGAAGCAAAAAAACACAATTTTATTGATTATGATGAAATGTTAGAGCTAGCCAGTCTTGGTGCTCAAGTATTACATCCACGCGCGGTAGAAGGAGCTAAGGCTTATGGGCTGAAGCTTGTTGTCCGTTCTAGTTACAATTTTAATGAAGGAACTATAGTAAGGGAGGTATCAGACATGGAAATTAAGAATCCAGTAACAGGAATCGCATACGACGAAAATACATCGAAAATAGCTATCAAGGGGTTACCAGACAAACCCGGTATTGCAGGAGATTTATTTACAGAACTAGCGGTAGCAAGTATCAATGTAGATATGATTGTCCAGAGTAACCAAACTGATGATCATAATGATATCGCATTCACAATGCCTAGAGATGAATACAAAACAGCTATAGAACTTACAGAAGCTTTCTCTAAAAAAGTTGGCGCTAAAGGCGTTACCTCTAAAGAAAATGTATCTAAGGTTTCTATCGTAGGAGTTGGAATGGTTTCTAGCCCAGGTGTAGCTGCAAAAATGTTCTCTATTCTAGGAACAAACAAAATCAACATAGATTTGATTACAACTTCTGAAATAAAAATATCTTGTATCATTGATACAGAAGAAACAGATAAAACAGTCAAATTGTTACATTCAGGCTTTAACCTAGATAAATAAACAATGATTTTTATCTACCTGTTAATAAGCTATATTGTCGGATCAATCCCGGGGATAGCTTTCTTTGCAGGTAACATTGATAATCTAAATAAGAAAACTGTCATTGTCATAAAGAAAGGAATAACTGTTAGTTATTATCCTGGATTTGGTTGGCAGTGGCTTTTTCTTAGTATTGATATTCTTAAATTTTTCTTTTTCTATTACTTGATTAGTTATGGCTCTATTGCTTGGATTATCGGGCTTACTCTTGGGCAAATATTCCCATTCTGGAATCCGAAGCTACATAGAAGCACCACAATCCTACTTCTTATATTCTTATTCAGCATCAATCCATATTTGGCTTTGGGCCTATTAGTAATTGAAGCCTTTTTTATGTTAACCAATAAAGACCTTCAAGAAATACCAATTATTATATCCTCACTTCTTCTAGCAATATTCTACTGGGTAAGTGGTGCCGATATATACTTTGTACTAATCGCACTAGTTTTTCTTGTTTTCTCAGTTGTTCGTTTTACATTAGTTAATAGTAAAAATTTATTTCAACATTAATATGCTTAAAGCCCAACAAGTAATTGAAACACTAAAACTAATCCCTCATCCAGAGGAAGGTGGTTTCTACAGAGAAACATATCGATGTAAAGAATCTATAGATAAAGACGCACTACCAATGCGCTACATGGGTGATAGAGACTTCTCTACATGTATCTACTATCTTCTAACACCTGATACTTTTTCCCACATACATAGACTACAATCAGATGAGATATTTCATTTCTATCTTGGCGACCCCTGTGAAATGGTTCAACTTGCTCCAGATGGAGAAGGAATCAAGGTTACACTTGGGCAAGATATTGCCAATGAACAACATGTGCAAGTTACGGTAAAGAAAAATATTTGGCAGGGAATGAGACTTAAAAAAGGTGGTAAGTTTGCATTGCTGGGAACAACTGTTGCACCCTCTTTCGAATTCCAAGATTATGAACATGGTGATAGAATATCACTAGTTGAAAAATACCCAGAATATAAAGAAATAATCACGAAACTTACTAAAAGCTAAAAGGAAGATACTATGACTACAACAAAACACTCAAAAGATTTCAAATCAATCAAAAACAGATTTGTACCACTTAAACTTGCAAGACCACGTAACCTAAAGAACGATATCCTTTCTGGATTAACAGTATCCTTAGCACTTATACCAGAAGCAATCGCATTTGCTTTTGTAGCTGGCGTAGATCCAAAAGTAGGACTATATGCAGCATTTATGATGGGCTTAATCACAGCCATATTTGGCGGACGTCCTGGGATGATATCTGGAGCAACCGGTGCAGTAGCCGTTATTTTTGCTCCACTAGTCGCTAAAGTAGTAGAAATGGGTAAAGTAGCTGAGATGAGTGCAGGAGCTATCATGGAAAGCGCACTTGGATATCTATTCGCAGCTGTTATCTTAATGGGCTTAATCCAAATCCTATTTGGTGTTTTGAAACTAGGAAAATTCATCCGTATGGTGCCCCACCCTGTAGTACTAGGATTCGTAAACGGGTTAGCTATTATAATCTTTAAATCACAATTCGAACAATTTACTCATGGTGGTCATTTATTACCAATAGTTCCACTAACAATCATGTTCGGACTTGTTTTTCTTACAATGGCTATTGGAATCCTATTACCAAAGCTTACTAAAGCTGTACCTTCAACACTGATAGGAATAATAATAGTTTCTGTAATAGGCTTATTTATAAACAAAACCAATCCTGGCATGGTTAATACCGTATTAGACTTTGTACAAGACGGAAACTCTAGCATAACAACAATTGCAGCTGGGCTACCTACTTTCGGAATTCCAAAAATCCCATTTAGTTTCGCAGCATTAAAACTAATATTCCCCTTTGCACTATTGGCAGCCGCTGTTGGAATTATCGAATCACTTATGACTCTATCTCTTATTGATGAACTAACAGAAACTCGTGGACGAAGTAACAAAGAATGTATCGGACAAGGGATAGCTAACGTTGTTAACGGATTCTTTGGTGGAATGGGGGGCTGTGCCATGATCGGACAAAGCATGATCAATATTCGTGGTGGTGGTAGAGGAAGAACCTCTGGTATTGCAGCCGCTCTCTTTCTACTTGGCTTTCTATTATTTGGAGCAAACTTAATCGAAATTATCCCATTAGCAGCACTTGTGGGTGTTATGTTTTTAGTGGTTATCGGAACTTTCGAATGGTCCAGCTTACGACTATCAAACAAGATTCCTAAATCCGACCTGGCCGTTATTATAATCGTTTCAGCTGTCACTGTTTTGTACGACCTGGCAATAGCCGTATTAGTAGGAATTATTATTTCAGCTTTGGTTTTTGCCTGGGAACACGGGAAAGTAATGCTGGCTAATAAAGAAACAAGTGAGGGTAAAACTATCTACAACCTTCATGGCCCTTTGTTTTTTGGATCTGCTGCCTCTTTCAAAGATCTGTTCGATTTCCAAAATGATGCTGAACATGTTGTGATCGATTTTTCTGAGTCACGTGTATGTGATCACTCTGGAATAGAAGCGCTTCAAAACATCACCGAACGATACGGCAATTATAACAAAAAACTTCACTTGCTAAACTTAAGTAAGGAATGCAACCTATTACTTAAGAAAGCTGAAAACATAGTCGAGTTAAGTGTAATTGAAGACCTCGAATGGCATATCGCCGATGATGCTTTAGCATAGTTGAAGGCTTAAGATACTCTTAATGTTGTCTGTCTAATTAAAAATACCAGTGCATTGCTGCTGAAAGCTTAACCCCTTGGTATTCAAACTTATGATTTTTTATAATTCTATTAAACCCAAGCTCTAAAGATACAAATGCATCATTAAATATAGAACTAACAGCTGTATCATCAAGCATTCCTGTTGCTGCAGTCTCAATACCTAACGCAACTTCCATTATCTCTCTTAGCTCAACACTACTGCTACCATCATCATATTCACTTTTACCGGCACCAACAGCTAAGTATAATGACTGTAACTTTTTATTAATAACATTTGTGGCTAGAAGATATAATGCTCTTACTTCAAAATTATAAAAACTAGTAGTGGCATCCGCTGCTAACCAGCCAGTAGTCTGGATACCCAAATCATTACTTCCAAACCATTTAAAACTTAACCCAGATGTAACTGGTCCAAGATAAAAACCTAATCCATAATCTCCCAAAGACTCTCTAATTCTGCCTGCCTCTACTGACTTAGCGCCCTTATTAGCATACTCTGTTTTAACATCCACAAAATGAGAAGTGTCTAAAGACTTTACCTTACCAGCTTCAATCTCAACTATCTCTGAATATGTTTTCTCTCCATCAACTAATACTTTTACTAAATGAGAACCTGGTAATACTTCATAAGCCTCAACTGATCCAGTTCCTACAATTTGCCCATTAATAAATATTTGTGCCTCGGGATTATCATTTACTACATTCAATACTTCGGCAAAAGAGAAAGTAACCATTAACGCTATTAATATAAATCTTTTCATAATCTTCTCCATCTAATTAATTTTTTATAATTATATCATCATCTATTATTCATATACTAAGGAACCGCACAAATAGCGTTATTTAGCCTCTAAAAACTTTTCTATACGCTGATATATATCATCTCTAGAAGCACGAAAATGAGGCAACATTTCCTCGTCTGAACCCTTATACTGGTCAGGGTCATCTATTGGCCAATGGATTCTAGAAACATTTGCTGGAAATATAGGACATTTTTCATTTGCACCACCGCATAAAGTAATAACATGCAAAATTTTATCTAAATCTATTTTATGAAAATTAGCATCCTGATCTTCCAACAACAAAACGTTTTTAGCTGGCTCTATTTGTATTATCTTCTTAGATTTTTGACCGCTTGTAGAAATGTCTATCTCTTCAAGAACTCTAGTTGCTAGTGGATGAACAAAGGTTGCTTTTGTGCCAGCACTAATTGCTGTCAGTTCCCCTTTAGAAAGATAGTTGAATATTGCTTCGAACATCTGCGATCGGCATCTGTTCGCCGTACATAGTGCTAAAACTATCATTAACTTTCTGGTCTATAATAATCCAACTCTTCAAAAGGTAAGATTACTGAAGTTGCGATATTTCCTAAGTGAGCTACTAACCTTTTACAATATCTAGCAATCAAAGCATATGCTACGGCATCTCTTGCTGGCATATCGCTATTAGCAATGTCTTGTATAATATCTTCACATTTTGGCCCTAATACAGTTTTCTTTTTCCCTACCTCTTTTGCCAAATCAGTATCTGAATCTACAAAAGCTTTTTTAGCTGCAACAAACATTCCTGTAATCTGATATTCTAAGTCACCAAAAAACTGGTTATAACATTTTTCGTCTATTTTCCCATTAAGAATAGTTCTAACTTCGGCAATATTCTTAAGATAATCACCAAGTCTTTCAGCATCCTTAATAACACTCATAAGAATTAATGAAGCTGACACATCACAAGAAGGCTGCATTGCCATATGCTCTAAGATTCTTTTTCTTATCTTACGTTCAAGATTATTTATGTCTTTGTCCATATCATAAATCTCTTGTTGTAACTCACTATCAGTAAGCTCAGCACTTATGAACTTCTTAACATTTTTGAACATTTTTGAACTTATCTCGAGCATTGCAGAGAAATCTTCTTCTACACTCTCTAGAAAATCTTTCCCTTTCCAAATATCAAATAAATTATTAAACATGCGCAATCTCCTCCTTTTTTTATGTAAAAACTTTAGAAACAAATATTAATGTAGCCGGAACAATAAAATATAAACCTATAACATACACAAATGCATATCGACGTTTATGATAAGCAAGTTCACCTAGCCCCCTAGCTAACTTCAATGGAATCTGCCTAAATAAAGAAACTTGAGAGATAAAAACAACCCCAATAAAATTAAATAATATATGAACAAATGCTATGCTAATAGCAGCCACATTACCAACAGCTAACGATGCAAGCAATGCTGTTATTGTTGTTCCAATATTTGCACCAAGCACTATAGGCAATAGCATCTCTAATTGTACCATTCCAGCGGCAACCATTGGAACCATAAGTGATGTTGTAATCGAGCTACTCTGAACAACTATTGTAAAAAGCAATCCAGCACCAAAAGCTATCAGGGCATTTTGTCCTAGCACATTATCAAACACCATTTCAGCTTTACCCATAATCATGGATTTCATTATTTTAACAATAAAATAAAGAGCGATAAAAATAACTGTTAATGCCAACACTAACATTAATATATATGCCAATGTGTGCTCTATCTGAAACGTATCTATAAATAAATGTTTTACCAAATTAATAAGTGGTTTTGTAACTGCTTTAACAGGACTGTTAAAAGTCCCACCACTCTCTACTCCTACAAAGATTGCACTTAACCACATTGCTGTCTTTTGTAAAAACCCAAACATTAATTCCAATGGGAATAAAATCGCAACACAAAGCAAATTAAAGAAATCATGAACTGTAGCACCAGCGATTGCTCGCTTAAACTCTTCTCTTCTACCAACGTGGCCTAATGCAACCATCGTATTTGTAACAGCTGTACCAATATTTGCACCCATTATAATAGGAATAGCATTACCTACTGTTAATACACCAGAACCAACCATGCCAACTACAATAGATGTTGTTGTAGATGAGCTCTGCACCAAACTTGTACAAAAGACACCTATAAATAATGCAATAAATGGATTTGAAGTAGTACTAATAAGAGCAACAGCAAAGTCTTTGCCGAATCCTTTAAAGGCAGCTCCCATCAAACCGATACTTACTAAAAATAAGTATAAAAAGAAAAAAACTAACGCTAATTTAAAAATAACAGTTAACTGCTTTTTCATAATTCTCATTGTACTCGTTTTTTATCTTTTCAAAAAACTATTTTTTCGCATTTTATAATGAAAATTATCGTTATATATATGCTAGAATCTATGACATGAAAAATAACAATTACACACTAATAACAGGGGGCTCTTATGGCATTGGCCTGGCTATAGCAACTCAGTTTGCAAAACATGGCCATAACCTATTATTAGTAGCTAGAAACAAAGAGAATCTTCTTAATGCAGCCTCAACTATTTCTAAAGCTTACAATGTAGACATTAAAGTCTTTGCAATTGATTTAACTGCGCAAAAAGCTTGTAAAGAACTCTTCACATACTGTGAAAAAGAAAAGATAAATATTGATATACTTATTAACAATGCAGGCTTTGGCAACTATGGTTTCTTTGCCGAAACTGATAGCGATACAGATGAAAACCTTATTCAGCTAAACATTACCGTACCAACAACTTTAACTAAATTAATTCTTCCAACAATGATAAAAAATAAAAAGGGCCATATTCTGAATGTAGGATCTATGGCATCTTTTTTCCCAGGTCCTTTTATGAATACCTATTTCTCAAGCAAAGCATATATACTTAGTTTCTCTGAAGCATTACGAGAAGAGCTGAAGCCTACTGGCGTAAAAGTAAGTTGCCTTTGTCCTGGACCTACGGAAAGCAAGTTTGGAGATAGATGCAACTATGAATATAGTAATCATAACTCAATAAAAATGACTGCAAAAACAGTTGCACACATCACGTACAATGCTATGAAAAAAAATAAAAGCATAATCATTCCTGGATGGAAAAATAAACTTCTGTTTCATATAAGGAAGCTAATACCTAGATCCATAAGACCTTGGTTAGTAAAATATTCTAGTGGCTATTCGAAATATGAAATATCCTGCTAGCTCCCTCTAATAAAGATTACCCCCTATCTGGCTTTCCCCCAGGGGAAAGGATAATATATAAAATCTTTCTAAAATAAAAAATTAGTTCTAGGCATTATTGTTCCCTCTCTTGGGAGAGGGCTAGGGAGAGGGTTAACTGCTAACTAGCTAATAATTGATATGCTATAAAAAGAACAGCGCCCACCATAAATGCTAGGTATAAATAAAACATATTCAAACTAATTTGATCTTTATCATCATCACTACTAGGAAGAAGCACTAAATTTACTGCTGGTGGCATCAAGCTCTCTATAATAAGTATTGTAGCAATAAGCTTATTTAAATCTAACGCTAAAACAAGAATCATAGTCAAAGACGGAAATATAAAATACTTTGCAAACACTAATTCTGCGATATCTGTATTTAACTTTAAGCTCTTACCTTTGGTGCTATGATGTAGTACTCCGCCAAAGAAAAAAAGAACCCCAGGAATAAGAATAATGCCTAATATATCCTCAACTTGAAAACATAAATTACTATTAACTCCCCCAAATCCTAACAGCACAACAACTATTGCCACAATTGTTGCTATAAAAGGAAGATTTAGCACACCTTTTAAGTTTCGCTGACCACTAAAAACCATTGCGCCAATAGAGAATATTGTTACATTAAAGCCAATCACAAACATAAATAACAATACTTTCAGCTGAGCGCTACCAGGTAGAACCATTATTACCGGCAAAGGTAAATATGCTGCATTCTGAAAAGATAAAGTATTAAAGTTAACTTTATCGAACTTCAATTTAGAAAACTTAAGAAATATAACTGCCAACCCTAAAAACCAAAACTGACCCAGAATAATATAAATATTATTTATAAAAAACTCTGTAGTTAGATGGTTAAACAAATTCAGAAATATAAAAACCGGCAACACAATATTAAACAAAATAAATTGTAACTTTTTATAATAAATAAATGGCAATTTTATATAACTGATATATCCAATCATTGTATATGATATTAATAATGCTAAACTAATTGCCAACGCCATATTTTCTCCTTATGTATAAGTCAAAATCATTATAGACTATATTGATTATAATCTACATAAACAAAACAAGACTCATTTACCAGTAAACCAATCGGTTAGTGGCTAATCCCTTTAAACAGATAGGATTCAAAGAAATATCATAAACACAAAATGTTTACTATTAAACATAGCGGGCATACTTCAATAAGAGAAACAGGGGGTATGTTTATGACAACTAAAAAGGTACTAAGTTTAGTATTGCTAATTCCATTATTATTAATATTAACATCTTGCGGTGAGGTAATGAACCAAACTGGAGGTGGCAATGAAGGGGTTACGGGATTATCAACATTATCCGGGACCATAATTGTCTCAACATCAGACTCAGCAAAAGTATCAGCAGGAGATATCCAAGCTCAAGCTGGCAGTGAAGTAATGGCAATGTTTAGCAGTGCCGAAGCACCAGAATCAACAACATATGCAGAAATAAATGGAGGTATCGTAAGAATTTTCCTTATCAATGACGATGGAACTCCTGTCTACACTGGAATATCCGTACAAGTTGACACTAATGGGCACTACACAGTTCCAAACCTAGGAGAAGGAAGCTATGTGCTTAAATTTATTAAAATCGGAGAAGATGCCAATGGTAACGATTGGAAACTTATTCAAAAAGCGTTTATATCCATTGATGGAGTAAATGCAGCGTCAGCAAACATAACTCCAATAACTGGAGCAGGTACTGAATATATGGTGCAAGAGATATTTGACGCCGTAAATGACAATAATTTAGACAAAGAAACAGCACAGGAAGTATATGACAAAGCAAACCAGGCTTATTCTGATGCTCTATCAAACGGAGATATAACAAAAGCAGATACAACAGAACGAGTAAACGAAGGTACAGATTATAGCGATGACAGTACTGATTATGAGAAGAATTATGGTGATGAAACAATAAATACAATAGGTAATAACGATGAGGTACAAACTGAGACAAAAAAGGCTAAGCTAAAAGCAAAACTATCACAACCTAACATGTCGCTTGAAGATGCAAAAAGCCTTATAAGAGATATCTTTGCTATGGAAACACAAAATTCAAATGACAGATCATCTGGTGTTAGCAGTAGCCAAAACGGACCACCTGAATTCTTTATAGAGCAATTTGCGCAAGCATATCTCAGAGGAAACACTGTTACTATCCCTGAATTTGCAACAGCCTATAATGCATCGGTTTTAAGTGACAATATTAAAAATACATATTGGACAGTTGCACAGATAATTACTTCTTTAAATTACTTTATTACTAATGGAGAAATTAAATATGTATATGATGTCTATGATGAAGTAATATCAGACGACTCCAATATCCCTATATTTGCAAAAGCGGTTTTTCCTGAAAATCTGAGAGTAGACATAAATTCAAGCTTTTCTGTGCCTCAAGCTATTGCACTTTTTATGCTTTCAGGACTAATGGATGGATCTTCTCTGCCTCAAAGCGTTCAAGATGGACTAGGGAATGAAGGTCCACCAATGAATCCATATTCTTTTTGTCAACAAATTGGCTGGGTTCAATTAGAAAGTGATCAAGTTTACATTACAGAATCTGATATTCATCCAGTAAAAGCTTGGAAAGAAATAAACACAAACACTTGGGGTGAAGTCGATGCCCTAGAAGTAAAAATAAGTATCCTAGAAACAGGACAATCAGCAGATGTAGCAAGGGTTGTCCTAGACTATCCTGCCAGTGGTGGTGGAAGAAGCAATGTTGATCTTGTTGCTGAAAGTGGAGGACAAGGTAATACACAATCAGAACCTACAAACATAAATACAATGACAGCAGCAAATGAATCAGATCAAATAATGCAATATAATGAAGAGATAAGCGCTCAAGAAGAACAATCTAACGTTAATGAAACCAGATGGGTAATAATGCCTTGGAGTGGGAACAATAACAATATAGCTCCAGTATATGTAGAAGATTTTGCTGAAGGAACCGCTATTATCAAAGTGTTAAATTCCCAAGCACAAGAAATCAAAAGAGTTACTATCCAACTCATGAAGCCAAATATTGGATATCCTGTATGGGAATTCCCTAAAGGTCCAAATATGAATACAGTTCAAACACAAGGATGGGATCCTTCATTTGAACCACAAAGACTTGATATAGACCAAACTACAGGAAAGGCAAAATTAAGAGCTATATGGAGTGCCCCAGCAGGAACAATTCCAGATGGCTTTGAATTGGTTTATTCTATCAATCTAGGCAAATCCTACATGAAAGTAAATTGGGAACAGTCTGCAAATTTCCCAAATGGAGACTATGACTGGGAAGATCCTAGTGGTAACAATAAATGGGAACATATATGGAGCTCTTGGGAAGATAATAGGTTCATAAAAGGAAGCTCATTTATCTTCAAAAATGACCTTGAGCCAACTACTGTAAATATTATTAATAATTATCAAACTAGGTATGAAGTTAATATAACTCCACTACTTATGAACAAAGCGAATGGAAGAATTGCTTGGCAAGGTTCTAATAGTAGAACAGAGTTCTTTGTAGGAACTGATAACCCCTGGAGTATAACTCTTAATGGAACGGTTTCATTTCCATCCACTATTGAGCAACACATGCAAAGAAATATAAGTGGAGATATCTATTCTGGGACATGGAAAATAGGATTATTTCTTACTGGACAGCCAGGAAATAATGGAGATTGGGAAGATATGTTTTGGTCTAACACTTCAGGTGAAAGAACTCCATTAGAAACACAATCATTTGTTCCTATTGTTGCTAACTTAGGAACTCTTACAGCTGTGAATAACGGATATGAAGCAACTTATGAGCTTCCGGTTTTCACAAAAATTGATTTAGAAAAGCACAAAAACTATCAAATCTATGTTTGGTATGATTATGACTCAACACCACAACAAAGCTATGACCAAGCAGAATGGGATGCTTATGGATCAGCAGTAAATGATGCCATAGACTTTTTGGCAGGAGGAAATAACAATTACTCTCACCCGCTTGAGCAGACAGAATCTGCAGAAGGAGACATTTGGATGGATAGCTCAATGTTACGTTATAATACTTGGGGGCAAAACCAAAATTGGAGAATCTTAAACGGAAATCCTACCAACCAAATAATTAACATCAATTTTGGAGCATATTGGGCTAATAATAATTAGTTTCTTTGCAAATTATAGATATTAGTTTTATAGGGCCCTTTATTTATTGTTTGTTTTTTTACACCCAAATAGGATAAGATAAATTTGAGGACAAATAATTATTATGCTAAAAAGAAACTACTTAATACTATTACTATTACTTACTAGCCTTTCACTTCCCTTCTGGTTTGAAGATAAAGAAGTAAAGCTTCAGAAACAACATGTAAAAGAAACAGCGATTGAAGCCAAAAATCATTACGTTATGTATGGTAAAGAAGAAGCGTATAAACTTTTCCAGAATGTTACAGAACATTTTGTGGAAGGCGAATATTACGTTTTTGTTTTCGAAAATACAACTTGCCTAGTTCACCCAACTATCCCTGAGCTAGTCAACAGAAACCTGAAAGAGCTCACTGATCCAACAGGTAAATATTTTATTAAAGATTTCTTAAAATTAATGAAAAAGAAAAAACAAGGATGGGTAAGCTATCTCTGGCCAAATCCAAACACAATGGAAACTTCTGCAAAATATTCATTCCTTATTCGACTTGAAGACAAACCATTAACCTACCTTGGCGTAGGTTTCTACAAAAATAAAACCGATTAAATAGCTCCTTGCATTCACATATAAGAAGCAGTAGACTACTGGCAGAGCGAACGCTCGCTATGAGGGAAGCATGAACAGTAACGAAAAAATATTATTATCCGCTAAAAATCTCTTTATAGAAAAAGGGTTTAATGGAACAAGTATGCGCGAGATAACCAAAAATTCTGGGGTATCTCAAGGAGGCATCTATTCATGTTTCGCTAATAAAGAAGAAATATTTAAAGAAGTCCTTATTAACTCGCTGCCCTTCGAGCAATTCATGAACAATTTAAATTCAATTGCATCTAAAAGCAATACTCCAGAAGATTTCTTTAAAAAACTAGCGCTTACATTCCTTAATAACTTTAATGTTGAAACAATGAAGCTTCGTATGATTGATTTTATGGAATTTAAAGGAAAAATGTTTCACCAAATACTGAATGAAAGAATGCAAGAACAATCAATAGTTATAATCGATAAGATTCAAGAATTTATAGACAACAATAAAATGAGAGATATAAATCCACATACACTAATGGTAGGATTCTTCATGTCAGTATTCTCATATATTGGGATAAAAGCTTATATGATGGACCAGACACCATCTGAAAAAGAATTGCTAGAATCAATGGATATATTTCTATATGGAACAATAAATAACAAAACAGAAAAGGAGCTGAACAAATGAATATAAAAAAAAGGACCATTCTCATACTAATGCTAGGAGCGATTGCGTTATCCAATACGCTAACACTCGACAATTATTTAAAGGACATCATTAATAATGACCCTGCCTACTCCCAAATATTCTTAGACAATCAAAACATTAAAGGAGCATTACAATCAATGCGTGCCATGTATGACCCAAGACTATCTGCTTCTTATGAATATAGAAAAAAAGATCAACAAATATATAACTTCGTCGGATCACCTATTGCCATCAATGATAATAAATCTTTTATGACAACACTTGGACTAAGTAAAAAAGTAAAAGCTACCGGTACTGATATTAGTCTTTCTTACCTTAGAATGGACACTAGCTCTATGCTTGGACCAACAAGTAACACCCAAATCAATCCATCTGTAACATTGAAAATTGCTCAACCACTATGGCAAGACTTCATGGGCATATATTCTAGGATGGATTCTAATAAACTAGAAATGCAAAAAGAACTCGTAGCACTTTCAGTATTGGAGGCTAAGGAAAACTATTTCCTGCAAGCTACTAACTTATATTATGACTGGTTGTCTTTATCACTTGCTATTACTCCACTTAGTGTTAGCTACCAAAATGCTAAACTAATGTATGCTCAGGTTAAAGATCAGTTCAATAATGATGCTGCGCTAAAAACAGACCTGCTACAGGCAGAAAATGCAGTATTGTTATACAAGAATGCGTTACAGCAAACTATGTACTCATGGAACCAAGTAGCCTCATCCATATATCAAAAAATGGGAACAAACTTTACGCCAGAAACCAACTGGGAGAATCTTTCTGAAACACCGATAATCTGTGACACCTTTTGCCAAGAAAACAACATCGACTCTCTTCCAAATATAAGACTAATTGCCACTACTCAAAAGTTGCTAGAGCAATATCAATTAGATTTAGAAAAAGCTGTAAGAAGTAGCATGCCAAACCTCTCTGTTTATGGAGAAATTGCAAACTACAAAAACACTAGTGCCGCTACTGATTCTTTTACTGACCTCAACAAAGCAGAATATGCTGCTGGCTTCGCATTCTCAACACCATTAGGCACCAACAGTCTAGATGGGCAAAAAAAATCAATCAATGCGGACATTGAAAAGACTAAGCAAGCTCTAACAAAAACTAAAAATGATTTAAATACCTTATACATCAATCAATTGTTAAATTTAGAAAACATAAAAACAACAGAAGTAAATATGCTTAAAATTGCTAGCAACTCTAGAAAAATATTAGATATGGAAACTAAAAGATTCTCACAAGGGAAAACAATGCTTTTTAATATCACAGACTACCGACAAAGATACACTCAGAGCAAAATAGATCACTTAAATAAATTGGTAGAACTTTCGAAACAACAAGTAAGCCTTGCTGCGCTGAATGATACTTTATTAGACAAAATCAACAAATTGCTAGGAGGAGAATAAATATGAAATATTTAATAAATTATTTTTTACAAAATAAGCTACTAGTTAACTTACTGGTTGTCTTAGTTTTAATTGGTGGGTTATTTACAATAACAAGCATTCAAAAAGAAGGCATACCAAACATCACAATTAACCAACTATTCATATCCACAGTATATCCTGGAGCTGCTCCTGCTGATGTAGAGCTTAATGTATCGATGGTTATAGAAGATGCGCTTGAAGAAATAGACGGCATAGACGGAATATCTTCTATTAGCCAAGAAGGATTATCCCAAGTAGTTATAGAAATCGATGAAGACCTTAGCGATGATGAAGCTGATGATGTAAAAAGAGATATAGAAAAAGCTATAGACAGAATACCTGATCTGCCTGCTGACATACTAGAAAACCCATATATAACTGAAGTTAAAACTAGTATATTCCCTATCCTCGAGCTAAACATCCAAGGAGATAATGAAGAATCTGTCAGAAAGATGGCTAATAAACTTGATCTTAAATTAAGAAGAAGTCCTGGTGTAAGCAAAATCAGCAAGGTTGGTTATCGAGAAAAAGAAATACGCATAGAACTCGACCAAAACAAACTAAGAGACACAGAAACCTCCATCATGGAAATATTCAATGCAATTAATGCAAATAATGTAAGATTATCTGGAGGCACATTAGAAACTCATCCAGTAGAAAAAAGTATTGTTACCGTTGAAGAACTAAAAACTCCTGAGCAAGTAAAAAATGTTATTATTCGCTCAAATTTTTCTGGCAAAACACTTAAAATAAAAGATCTAGCGAATGTTGAAAAAGACTACGAAGAACAAGACCTTTACGTAAGAAGTAACGGTAAAACAGCTGTCTCTCTATGTATCCATAAAAAAGAAAAATCAGATATCTTAAAAACTATAAAAGGTGTTAAGAAAATTCTAGATAAAACTACATGGGAAGATGGCACTTCTTATGTATTAAGTAATGACATGTCTTCTTACACAAAAAACAGGCTAAAAATGGTTGTAACCAATGGAACAATGGGAATGATAATGGTATTTATTACCTTATTAATCTTTCTTGACCTACGTACTGCTATTTGGACTTCTTTTGGCATACCATTCACGTTCCTTCTTGCCTTTATATTTTTCCCAAAAGCGGGCCTTACTATCAACGCCCTAAGCCTTGGAGGACTGATACTTGTACTTGGGATGTTAGTAGATGATGCAATTATTGTTGCCGAAAATATTCATAAAGCAAAAGAAGAAGGAAAAACTTCCAAAAAAGATATACTAGAAGCAGTTTATGATATTGTTTTCCCAGTTAGTTTCTCTATTATCACAACCATACTTGCATTCTTACCTCTAATCTTTATCCCAGGAGTAATGGGCAAATTCATCTATTCTATTCCTATGGTTGTAATGCTCGCTCTTGCAGCTTCATGGTTTGAATCGATATTCATACTTCCAAGCCATCTTAGCTCACATGAGAATAGCAAAACAAAAGTAAAAAAGAAAAAAAAGTTTATGCAAACACTGGAATCTAAATACGAAAAAACATTAATAAAAGTACTTAGCCACAAACTAATCTTCTTAACCTTAATATTCCTATCATTTATTGGTTCACTTTGGTATGCAAAAAACTTCATTCCTTTCTACTTTGCTCCAAAAGATGGCGCAACAGAATTCTCCATTAGACTACATGCACCAGTAGGAACGCCAATAGAAAAAACACTCGCACTCACTAAACCAATAGAGACCATAGTTAATAATCTTCCAGATAAAGAACTTGAATCTTTCTCAACTAGAGTGGGATATGATTCAACTTTTTACTGGAGTGATCTAGGCACAGACTCTAATTACGCAGTAATTTATGTTTACCTTACTCCTTACACAGAAAGAACTAGAACTGCCGAACAAATAATTGAAAAAATAAAAAAGGACATTGAGCCATATAAAAAAGGATTTGATGAAATACTTCCAGAACTAAACCAAAGAGGACCAAAATCTGGCAAACCAATATCTGTACAATTACTTAGTGATAACGGAGAACAACGCAAAGCAGCTGCAAAAGAATTAATATCTTTTATTAAAAAAATTGAAGGAGTTTCTGAAATAGAAGATGATACAGAAGAAGGTAAAGCAGAACTTAGACTGGATATAGATCATGACAAAATCAATAAACTTGGTTTAGATATCTACGGAGTTGCGAGTACACTACGAATTGCATTCTCCGGAACAAAGATTACATCTATAAGAGATGGAAACGAAGATATTGATCTAATAATCAAGCTTGCTCCAGAATTCAGAAAAGATACTAAATCTCTAATGAATTTAGCTATCAGCAATAGATCGGGGAAAATGATTAGGATTAAAAACTTTGCTTCACTCGTTCCTCAAACTAGTCAATCAAGCATTGTGAGATACGACAGAATGAGGTCTATCACGATTCAAGGTGAAGTTGTAGAAGGCAAAACTACGCCGCTCACCGTAATGACAAAAACAAACAAATTCATTAAATCTAAACTAATTGATAAATATCCTGATGTAGTATTTGAATTTAAAGGTGAAGGGAAAGCAACTGCAGATTCCTTTGGTGACATTGGGAAGCTATTCCTGGTTGCTGTTATTGCTATCTATTTCATCCTAGTTCTTGCTTTTGGCTCTTTTATTGAACCAGTACTAATAATGTCAGCCATACCACTTAGTGTAATGCCAGTTATCGCAGCATTCGCACTTCATGGAAGACCTCTTACCTTTCAGGCATTAATTGGGTTTGTCGGGCTTGCCGGTGTTGTTGTAAATGACTCACTTGTAATGGTCACACGCATCAAAAAAATGGGGATTAGATCTGAAACATCCTGTAAAGACTGTATTGTTGAAGGTGCCGTCAGCAGACTACGCCCTATTCTCTTAACTACCATCACTACTGTAATTGGGGTTATGCCAATGATTTATGGCTGGGGAGGATACGATGAATATCTTATGCCAATGGGGATGGCCCTTGGGTATGGGTTACTTGGAGCATCTCTATTAACATTGTTTGTTGTCCCTTGTTTAGTCTCAATTATTGAGTCAATAAAGGACAAGTTTAATAAAACAAAATAATATATAAGGGGTCCAGCCTAAATAGCTGTCCCCTTTATTTTGCGCCATCCTTTGTAATTACTGCTATATTAGAGGTATTATATATATATGAAAAAATTGAATATCATTCTAATAGCGCTATTATTATTCACTTCTACATTTTGTTTTACTGCAAATAAAAAAGGCACAAATATCGTCTATATTGGTTATTCCCTTGAAAAACCATTTTGGAATGCTCTCAGTAAAAAATTAAAAACATATAGTCGTATCCACGGTTTAGATTTAATAGACTTAACTCCCGCACTTAACAAACATAGCCAAGGACAAGCAGAACTAATGGAATATGCTCTTAATAAAAATACCGATGCGATAATTATTGGACTTGGCTCTCCACTTGATGAAAAAGAAATAACCAAGACATTTGATAAATTCTATGCTGAAGGCATCCCAATCATATTAATTGATACATATTTTTCTCATCCGGGGGTACTCGCATATATAACTTCCGACAACCTATTCGGAGGCAAACTTGCTGGACAACACATTGCCAGTAAAATTAAAAACAACAAAACGCCTAGCGTCCTTATCTTAGGTGGTGAAAAAAAGCACCCTAACTCTATACTTAGGATAAAGGGCATACAAGAAATATGTGAGGACGAAAACATAGACTATAGTATAGTTTATGCTGATTGGAGCAACGAAAAAGCATACGAGATTAGTAAAGAATTACTTACTGAAAATACAGATTTTGATGCAGTCTTCAGTTGCTGGGATCCTGGAATTATTGTAGCGGAAGCAGTATATAAATCCACTAGAGGAAAAAAGGATTTAATCTTTGTTGGTTTTGATGGATTACCTCAAACATTTGACCTAATAAAAACAAATCATATTAATGCAACAATTGCACAAAACTCTAATAAAATGGCAGAAAAAACGATCTTAATAACCAAAAAGATTCTTGCGAAATCTCATTATAGAATAAAAACACTTATAGATCCTGTTCTTGCTGATAAAGAATTTTTACTAAAAAATGAACTTTGATAAAAACTTCCTTGTAAGCACTATTCAGAAAAAAATCATAATAACAACTCTGCTTGTTCAGATACTTCTGTCTGTTTTAATAAGTAGCTTTTTATATATTAACTCAAGACATCTACTCGTAGATAAAATGATTCAAGAATCTATAAACATGACACATCCATTAATAGCAGAAACTCAAGAGAAACTTGAATTTATTAAGCAAAGAGAAAACAAACAAGAATACTTAGACATTCTTTTAAATATTAGGGGTAAACTGGTATTCACAGCTATAAAAGACGTAATTAAAAATGTTGAGGAAATCTACTATTACACTGACAGAAGCAACATTAAAACACTAAATCACGAAAGATTAATAATATCTCCAGCTCTTAAAAGCTCGTTGTCAAAAAAAGAGCCATCGTATTCATTCCAAGATAGATTCATCTACATAAACATCCCAATTCATTACGATGGAAAGCCATTAGGTGGTCTTTTGCTAGAATATAACCCGGCATCTATTAATACTGAAAAAAGAAAAGCAATGGCTGTAAGTGTAATATTTGCATTTGCAATGTTTATGATTAGCTTATTCCTTATAAATATTTTTAGCTTTAAGATAACCAACCCTCTTCAGGACCTTATAAGAGATTTACAACTTATTTCAGAAAGTGGGGAGATAAGTGATAAGTCGGAATACCCTTCCTTTGAAAAATCAGAATTTGAACCATTAATCCATAGCTATCTAAATATGAAAAAATCTATTAATGAGCAAATAGCGCAACTTAATACTGAAATCAAAAATAGAAAAAAAATAGAACAAAAACTAAAACAAAGCCAATCACTATTAGCAGAAAATGTAGAGAAAAAAGATCACACATTAGACGAAATTAAACTTATGGTAAAAGAAGAAATCAGCAGAAAAAACATGCTGGAATCTGCTCTGAAAGTTAATGTTAGTATTCTAGACTCTCTTCTTGATGCAGTTGATTGTGGAATACTAATACTAAATGATGATGGAGAAGTAGTAAAATCTAACAAGTCTTTCAGTGAAAACTGGGAGCTTCCCGAAAGTGTCGTACTGAATGACACCGAATCGCAATTGTTAAACTATTTCGCATACCAAATAGTTAAGAAAGAAAGCTTCATGGAAAAATACAAAAAATGTGCAAAGAAAAAATACACATTAGGCCAATATGAATTAAAAGATGGAAGAAGCACTTATATTGTATACACCCCTATATTAAATGAAAAAAATCTTGATGGTAAGATATTGACTTTCTACTTCCAAGACAACAAAACAGACAATAAATGATATCATATCCATATCATGACAAAAAGAATTACAACTGATGTATTAATTATTGGTGGCGGAGTAGCTGGTCTTACTGCAGCACTTGATATAAATACAAACGTTAACATAACTATAATCACAAAAGGGAAAGTCAGCAGCAACAACTCTTTCTACGCACAAGGTGGCGTAGCTGTTGCACTTAAAGAGCCTTCAGATATACCTGTTCATAAAAATGATACTTTAAAAACCGGTTGCGAAATGTATGATGAAGACGCAGTAAATATGTTAGTAACTGAAGGTCCTGATCGAGTTTGGGATCTTATTCATCATGGGGTACGTTTTGATAAGAACCAGGATAACGAATACGAACTATTAAGAGAAGCCGCACACTCAAGCAGAAGAATAATGCATGTAAGAGACAAAACTGGATTCAGCATACAGACTACTCTGCTTCAAGAAGCCCTTAAACGCCCAAACATAAAGATATTGGGCAACTTCTTTCTGAATACCATCATAACCAGAGAAAACTCCTGTTTTGGGGCTAAGTTTATTGATGGAAAAAACGGGAAAAATCAAACAATATACTCCAAATGCACAATTATTGCTACAGGCGGTGCTGGAGCAGTATATGAAAAGACTACTAATTGGGAAGGCAGTACTGGTGATGGACTATCGGCAGCATATCTAGCTGGTGCAAGAATTAGAGATATGGAATTTTATCAATTCCATCCCACAGCTATTCTTTTAGAAAAGGGAGATATCAAAAATTTCTTAATCTCGGAATCAGTAAGAGGCGAAGGTGCAACTATTGTTAACCAAAAAGAAGAAAGATTCCTATATGATTATGATGCTAGAGGTGAGCTAGCTCCTCGAGATATAGTAGCAAGAGCTATTTATGATCAACTTCAAAAAAATAACAAAGTATTCTTAGACATGAGAATCATTAAGGACCTAACCAATAAATTCCCAGTTATTTATTCCAACTGCCTTAAGGCAGGTATAGATCTAACAAAAGAAACCATACGAATTCTGCCAGCAGCACATTATATGATAGGTGGAATTCAAACTGATACAACCGGAAAATCTTCAATTAACAACCTATATGCATGTGGAGAGGTTGCATCAACAGGTGTACACGGAGCAAATCGTCTAGCTAGTAATTCACTTCTTGAATGCATGGTATTTGCTCATAAGTCTGCAGAACATATTAATAAAAATATTATTAAATTCAAATTGTTAGAATTTGAAGAAATTACAGCTGAAAAAGATTCTATGCCAAAAATATCTAAAAAAGAACTAACAGACCTAGCTAAAATTATTAAAGAGAAAATGTATGCATACGCTGGGATAAAGAGAAATAAAGATTCGTTACTAATTCTGAATAAATTTCTTGAGGAACAATACAAACTACTAAAAACATCTTCTTCCAAGGAAAAAATATTGCTCACTGAAACTAAAAATATCCTAATAACAGCTAAATTAATTGCTGCTAATGCATTAAAAAGAAAAGAAAGTAGAGGAACTCATTATAGAGATGATTTCCCTCACATATCGAGAGAACTAGACTACGTTCACTTTATCAGCGAGATATCGGTAAATCAATAATAACTGAAGTGCCCTTATCAACGACACTTTCAACAACTACTTCTCCATCATGAATTTGAATAAAGTTTCTAGCTATAGCAAGTCCTAAGCCAAGACCACTCTTATAACCTACAACTTTCTTCTGATCATACTGAAAAAAAGTATCAAATATTCGAGACAATTCAGCCTCTGGTATTCCAACACCAGTATCCTCTATAATCGTCTGCACCCTGTTCTTACTCTTTTTAAAATGGATTGCAACCTCTCCTGAATTAGTATAATCTAATGCATTCTTGATGATATTCAGGAAAGCCTTATGTAGCTTAATCTTATCTGCCTGTATAATCGGCAATGCTATCTCATTATCTATATTCAACTTAATACCTTTAGATCCAGCAGCTGGCAAAAAACTATCTAATATTTCAGTAATAAATGGCCTTAAATTAATCTTTTCATACATCAAACTTGCCTTACTAGAGCTAATCTTTGTAAATTCTAATAAATTAGAAATAAGCTTATGTAAATGCTCGCCTTCTCTAACAATAATATCAACGAACTCACGTTGATCCTTATTCAGCTGACCCCTTCTCTCAGAAGATATTGTCTCAGCAAATCCAATAATAGTCGTAAGTGGTGTTTTTAATTCATGAGAGATTGTTCTTAAAAATCCTGTTTTTAATCTTTCTATTTCTATCTCTTTGGAAACATCTCTTACTAACGTAATAATACCAATAATATTTCCCTTGGAATCTATCGATAATGTTGAGGCAAACTGCAAATGTTTCTCAGTTCCATCAATATCTACTTTTACATCTTTATTGGTCCTTCGTACCTTTCTAAGAACCAAACTGTTAATTTCTTTAACATAATCTTTATCACGAATTACATCTTTAACTGATGCACCGGATACGTTCTTATCAATATGCAGCATCTTTGCTGCACTATCATTAATTAACAAAACCTTGCCACTAATATTACTTACGATAATACCTTCATCAATATTTCTTATTATCGCGTTTAGCTTTTCCTTTTCTTGGTGCAACATATAATTAGATTGAAATAACTCTTTGTTACTATTAAACAATTCCTGTGTTCTTTCTTGAATTTTGCTTTCCAAATCTTCGTTTAATTTCTGAACTTCATTCTTACTAAACCGAAGTGCCTTGATAATCTCAAAGAAAATAAATATTTCCGTAAACGTGTTTGCCAATATTATTAATAAATTATATATAACCAAGTATTTCATATAGCGAGGTTGGATTAAGGTAACAAAGTGTAAAACATTCGCCAAGAATAATGTTAAAGAAGCAATTATCATAAAGATATTTGCATTTAATCTGCTTAGTATCAGCATAATTCCTACACTAACAACGAAAAAGAAATCAGCTCCTATAATAATCCATCCTCTATTAATAAGATTCACGTAAATTACTGTCCAATTAGGATCCAGGACTGTTATAAATGTAGCAAATATCAAAAGTACAAAAAATGCACAAAAGAAAATTATATATCTTTTAAGGTGTTCCTTGTTTAGTATCAACGGAACCAACAATGCTAATGGGAGCAACACATGTGCCAAAAGGTTCAACAAGTGTATAGAGACACTAAATGCAGGCAAGATAAAAGCGGGGGTGTTGTAGCTATACTTAGCCAAACGAAGGAAAATAAAAAACAAACAAGAGTTTAGTAATATAATAAGATTGCTAACAAATACTATTTTGAAACGTAGCTTCATGTTATTACTTGCAGGTAATCTTGTAATACTAAAATATATAGAAAATAAAATTATTACTGAAAAAAGTATAATGACAAACTGCTGATATAGCTGCCCTAATGAAATACTCTCTAATGATAAATATGTAAATAAATTAACCATGATGTGGTAGTGTAATTATAAACTTTGTTCCTTTATTTACTTGGCTCTCAACGGCTATATGACCATTATGCAGGTTAATAATCGTTTTGACAATAGTGAGACCTAGGCCCATACCTGCATCATTAGTCTGATATGTATATAATTGTTTAAATCTCTCAAAAATTAACGGCAACTTGTCCTCAGAAATACCCACGCCATTATCCTCTATTGCTATAACTATATTCGAACCTACTTTAACTGCATCTAGGCTGATTTTTATATTTTCTCCAGTCTTTATTGCGTTGCCAATAAGATTAGATAACGCTTGTTTAAGTCGCACATAATCTCCGTTTACTTTAAGCCTTCTAGGTGACACCCTAGATACAAACTCTGCATTCTTGCTTAAAAAAACTGGATAAAAAGATTGAGCAAGCTCCTCGAAAAGGTCATTTAAAACAAACTCTCTTTTATCAAGCTGAAGTGAGTCAGACTGTAACTTAATTATTTTACTTAAATCATCTAACATCATCTTCAAGTCTGAAGAGCTACGTGTTGCAACCTCTATATATTGTTTTTGTTTGTCACTAAGTGCTTCATGTTCTGCTCCATTATGTAAAAGGTCCAAGAATCCCATTACGCTTGCTAATGGGTTTTTTAAATCATGCGAAATCATATGGAAAAAGTCATTCTTAAAATTATCAACTATTTTCTGATCAGTAAAATCACATAATAGTAAAATCACATACTTCTCATCTAAATGCTCATTATGTACAATTGTAGTTCTAATTACTAGATTTTTTTTACTCTCTAAATCACCAAACGCTACTTCTTCCTCATAACCCTTATTCATAGAGATTGTTCTTATAATTAGTTCATTAATTTTCTCTCCCGAATCCTTATCAATAAATACATCTTGAAACTTTTTACCCAATCCACCTTCTGCTTGCTTAATAAAAAGATCTTTCTTTGCCTCCTCATTAACCTGAACAATTATGCCGTCAGGATTTACAACAATTATACCTTCTGCCACATTCTCTAAAACCAACTTTGTCTTAAGGTTTGCTGATATCAAATCATCCGCCATAAGCCTTAACTCAGACGTCCTTCGCTTAACTTTATCCTCTAACGAAACACTATATTGTTTACTTTGCTTATAGTGATACCGCATCCTTGAGATTAAATGATTTAAGAAAATTTTCAATCTATCTATCTCATCATCTTCTCTGCTAAGAAAGACTGAACAATCAAAACAAGAAGTAAGCATGGGATTCCCCGCATTAGCTGTTGCATTCTCCATCTGCGTATCCCAACAGTTATTAGTATTGTTTTTATAATTTATGCACGATTTTTTCTTACAATTCTTTACGACCCAACACTTTTTATTCTTTATTTTAATATTTTGAATATGTTCTGGACTTAAGTGATTGTTTTCATTAATAAACTGAGATATCTCCATAATGGGGTCTACTATTTGTCTGCTTAAAGATACAGAAATAATAATAACAAGAATCAACCCAACAATAAAAAAAACAGTAACAGAAACCTTGATGCCTTGATCCATCTCCAAAAGAACTTGAAAAAAGTTCAAACGATTAAAAATTCCGCCTATTATGCCAATCTCCATACCATTAATCTCTAATCTCTTTAGAATTATTGTATGATTATGATCAAATCTATAATATGCTGATTCCTCATCTAAAAAGCTTTCGCGTATTTGCTGATATTGGTCAACTTCTATCATCTTCTCTGGATCATGCAAAGCCACAACGCCAAATTTATTATCAACCATAAATAATGATACTAAATACTCGTCTTCCTTACCCCATAGCATCATTTGATACTGTAGGGCATCTTGATCTTTTGATAAAATTATTGATGAATTTTCATAAGCAAATCTTCTAATAATATTCTTATGAACAGCGGATTCTTTGCTATTTGAAAAAAAGGCCAAAACTAATACAGAAATTATAACTGTAGTGACAATTGCTAAGGCAAAAAATAAAGGCACTTTGTATTTAATACTTAATTTCATAAAATAATTCTCCGTGGAGTTGTTTTTCTATTTTACAACAAGGGTATTCGTTGTTAAAATACTTAAGCATTTTTATTTGAGCATGCTTTTATAATAATATGAGCATATTAGATATTCCCCGGTAGCTCAGCTGGTAGAGCAATTGGCTGTTAACCAATGGGTCCGTGGTTCGAATCCGCGCCGGGGAGCCAATTTTCACTTTTTACACAATCAACCAGTACATCGAAGGGTGTATTGTATGTAACGACTAGCTTCCCATCATTTAAAGTAGAGTTTAAAAGTAACGTCTTTAATAAATCTCGTTTTCTCTTAACATCTAGCTTGTTATAAAGTTTAACCGCATCCTTAGCTAATTCCATAAGTTTTAAACCTAAATCTATATACGAACTATCAGCACTCTTATGTAAATCAATAGATTTTTGACTTTCCTTTTGCTTCTCTGAATACTCTGAATATTTTCTTTGCCATAACTCTTCTGAAATTTTACCTTCTAACTTATCCTCATACATTACATCTATCTTTGTCTGTAACGACTTATATTTAGCTTGTAGCTTATCTATCATATCTTGGTGATAGTCTGCTTCGTCTTTATGACTTAACAACAAAGCTTCTCTCATCCAATCCATAATTTCATCAGTAAAATGCAACTTTCCTAAAACACCGAGAAATTGCTCTTCGATAGCCTCTTCTCGAACAAAAGACTGGTCGCATTTCCCTCTTCCATTTGTACAACGATAATAAACGTACTTTCCCTTTTGCCTTTGGGCGGTAATTGAACAGCCACATTTGCTACAAGTCATTAAGCCCGAGAACTTAAAAGGGTCTTTTGTTCTCTTGCCTTGGCAGTTGTTTGTCTTATTCTTAAACACATCTTGAACTGTTTCCCAAAGCCCCTTATCGACAATAGGCTTGTGGCTACCTTGATATTGTTTACCATTCCAAACAAAATCACCAAAATAGAAAACTGATTTCAAAAGCTTCTCTAAACTACTCTTACTCATCTTGTATTTACTCAACCCATCAAGAAAACCTTCTTCTTGTGCCTTTGCTCTTAAATCTTTAAGTGAATACTCGCCTGTTGAATACCATTCATATAATTGTCTAACTGTCTCAGAATTGCCCTCATCAACCTCAATTGTCTTTTCAATCCTATTATTAAGATAACCAAAAGGGGCAACACTTGGGTAAAGTCCCTGCTCCGCTTTTTCAGTCATTCCCTTTTTTGTTTCTTCAGAAAGATTATCAACATACTTCTTTGCCATTAACACTCTTATACCATGCATAAACTTCGCATCAGAGTACGAATCCTTGCTCATTACTTGGTTTTCTTTCACAAGATGAATATCTATATCGAAATCCTCTAACTCAACGTAATCTTTCAAATTACGATAAAGCCTATCAGTCTTCTCAACCAATAATGATTTAACATCAGGATGGTCTTTTATATACTGTTTCATTTGACCGAATTTTTCTCGCCCTGCTCTTTTTGCAGTCTCCACATCCACAAACTCTTTTACAATCTGAAAACCTTCTTTAGAGGCGTATTCTCTTAATAACTTTTCTTGTGCAGGAATTGAAAACCCTTCATTAGCTTGTTCTTTGGAAGACACTCGAGCGTAGAGGATTGATTTAGTCATTGGCTTCTATCTTTTCTATTACATTTTTTATTTTATTTAACTCTGAAGATAATTGTGTCTTGATAGAACCTCTTATTGTGCCACTCTCATGAACAAAAAAATTCCTAAGATTTGATATTGCTTTAACAAATAATATACTATCACCTAATTTGTCTTTTATTCCCATTTCTGGAATTAAAACTTCTATAGTTTTGTTTTTATATTTTTTATATACTTCCGCTTTCGGTTGTTTTGTAGATTTTGATACTTCATCAACCAATAATACTCTTGCTATGGATTCAATAAAAGCAACATCAATAATGAAATTCATTGCAAACTCTCTATTTTCCTTGGCTATTTTTACTCTATCGGACAGTGAGCCTTTAGGGTAAGTAGCTCGAAGTTTTTGAATAATCTTTTCAATTTCGTCTGAACTATAAATAACCATTATTTATCTCCCAAACCTTGAAACAAAGCCTTTTTGATGATACCCAAGAATAGAGGATTGATTTAGCCATAATCTAAAGCCTGATTTGCAAATTTAACTTTATATACAATTTACCGTTTTCTTTATACAAATAACCATAGTCATGACGGGATGAACTTGGGGTATCAAACACAGTATTATTAAATAAATAGTTCGCTAATAATTTTTCATCAAAGATACTAAAACATCCCATTTCTCCATCATGTTTGACTACTATATATCCATTGGCTTTCTTATAACCATCCCATTCTTTTGTTGGGACAAATCCCAAAGCAACATTTGTTAAAAAAGACTTAAACTTATATTCTAAGTTACTAAAATTTATATTACTGTTTTTTTCTAATTCATTAAAATCAACAGAAATCTCTGATATTTTTCTACCATTACCCTTAAAAAATTCAAGTAGAAAAAAAGAAATAATTTTAGACATTAACGTATCTATTTTTAGTAAATTTTCTTCAAAAACATTATTATCGATTTTTACAAATAATAGTTCACCATTCTGTTTCAAAATTTTTGCTATTCTATCTCTTATTTTTGACCTTGAATCAATACAATTCACTTCCTCAATATCACCTTCAAAACCAATCACCTCATAAACAAAATTTGTTGCTTTTGAAGAATTTAATAACGTTGGGTGATTACCTAAATAAGATTTTATATTAAACCCAATATTATGGGTAACGGTCTCGTCTTGTATCAGCAATGTAATATCTGCTTTATCATAACTAGTCCCTTCTTTAATTAAATCTGTTCCTAATAATTTAAATAAATCTGAAAGACTATTTATAGCAAATGATGCTCCCCCTGTATTCTTAATTCCTTCCAATATTAATTTAATAAAACCAGAAATCTCTTCTGTAGGAATAATAAAAGACTCTCCGTCTGTTTCTTTAATAATAATATCATTTTTCAGTTCATACTTTGACAAAGTACTATTTTCTTTTCTTTGAACCTCAATAACACTATAAAAAGAATCTAATTTTTCTAAATTTATATCAAATAGGTTAATCTTTTTATCTACAAGAACTTTAATAAATGCATAAAACTCACTCCACTCACCTTTGTTATACTTTTTACACATAAGCTAATTTACTTTCATAATCTTTCATTGATAATATTCCCTCATATTTTAAGTTTTTTACTTTCAAATATTGCACTATTTGTTTTGCAACTTCCTCTATAGCCTTAACCGCAACTGAATTACCAAGTTGTTTCATTGATTGTGATTCTGACACAGGAAAAACAAAGTCTAAAGGAAAGCCTTGCATCATTTTTCCTTCTTTAACGCCTAACCTTTTTACAGAACCATCAACTCGATAAAATTCCCAATTTCTTCTATCATGAATTTTAGAACCTCTGCCACCTACTCTTAAAGTAAACCCAATTTGTTTTTCACATTCACCTTGAAAAATATCTGACATATCATAAATCAGTGGTTTTTTTGCAGGGAACATAAAACTACTATTGTTTGTTTTTTCACCCCTAAAACCAACCATAAAAACTCTCGGTCTATGCTGTGGCAGTCCATAATCTGATGCTTTTACAACTTTATAATGAAAAGAATACCCTAACCCCTCTAAAACATCTTTTATAACCCTAAAAGTATCTCCATTATCATGTTTCAACAAATGTCTAACATTCTCAAGAAAAAAAGCATGTGGCTTTTTCTTTTCAATAATATTTGCAATTTCAAAAAACATATTTCCTCTATTCTCATGACTGTCCAAAAACCCTCTTCTGTAACCAATCTGAGAAAAAGGCTGACAAGGAAATCCTGCACATAAAATATCAAAATCAGGTATATCCGAAACTGGGATTTTAAGCAAATCACCTTTAAGCATATCTTCATTAAACAACTTTGGTGATAATTTACTAAAATTCACTTCATACGTTTTTCTTGCATGTATGTCTATTTCACTTGCCATAACACACTCAGCACCAACATTATGAAAAGCTAAATGAAACCCTCCAATCCCTGCAAATAAATCAATAAACTTTAATTTTTTCAATTCAACAATTCCCTTCAGCTACAATTAAACTCATTATTCTTTCAATCTCTCTTGCCTTGTAAATCCTATAATTATTCATAGGATGCCTTTTTGCTTTTAGCTTTCCTTTTTTATCCCAACGCCTTAGCGTTTCTGGATTAACTCCTAAAATTTGAGAAGCTTCTTTTACTGTTAAAAATTCTTTTTCTTTTCTCATAACCTTACACAACATTATGCACCAACCTTTCCCTTAAGTAAACTCAATATCTCATCCATTTTGTCTTCTTCTGTTTCCATTTTTGAAAGATTCCTAATGATTTCACCCTGTCTATTTTCATCTACATACCCATAACTAGTAAAAGTTGTTAAAACATGTTCATGCCCCAAGTTTTGACTCCATGCTTTAAAATCTTCAGGTGACTTACAAATCTTCTCGCCATAGTTTGCTAATGTGTCTCTAAATTTATGAGGGCTATAATATTGCAATCCAGCATTTTGGAATGCTTCCTTAAATACTTTCCGCATAGGACTAGCTGATTGTAAAAAAACAGGTTCTAACTCTTTATACTTGAATGAATAGTTTTCATCCATGCTCTGTTTAAGTCTTGGGAATAAAGGGTCTTGGTCACCATACAACAGCACCTCCCTCAATACCTTAATCCAATCAATAACAATTGTTTTTATATCATCACCAACAGGAAAGAACCAAGTAAATATAGTTTTACCAAACTTTGTATTTACGCCATCACTTGGTTTTTGAGAAATTAATTCTTTATCTACAGCTACATGTCTTATTTTTAAGGATACAATTGCACTATCTCTCATCCCTGAAAGTAATGTAAATGCTACAAACGCCCTGTTTCTCTTTTGGATAACAGTATCTTCTGGCATTAAGGATAACGCATGTTTTACTTGTTCTATTGTGGGATATTCTTTCAAACTCTTTGATTTAGCAATTCGTGCATCTCTTTGGGGTAATTGTAAAAAAGCAATATCATTATAAAATATTTTACTAACATACCCTTTTTGCCCAGCCAACCACTTAAAAAAATCCATTAAATTATTGAGGATTGTCCTCATGGTTGATAAACTTATTTTCTCTTTCACTAACTTACCCTTAAACCCTATTGCTTGCTTGCTGTTGAATGTTCCAAACTCCTTATAATCGGTATATGCCTCATACCTAGCTATGTGTTGCCTTGCCTCATTAATCGTACTTTCAGCTTTTCCATCAGCATGTCTTTTCCAATCAAAATAATCTCTTTTAACTCTCTCATTTACTGCATTATAGTTACTCATTTTTATTACTCCTTTTTGTCAGTGCTATCGAGGGAAACATCACACGCTATTATGTGTTTATTGTGTATTTCTATCACCACAAAAGTTTTCTTTACCTTTTCAATGTTTATTAAAGAATTAATTTTGTTCATACGTCCTCCGCAAACGGCACATACACCAACGAGATTAATACTTTTTTGATTCCTAATATCTATTTGAATTTCATCTTCTTTACTGTGTCTTGGTTGTTTGCATTTGAAACAATAAAACTCTATTGGCTTACATTTATTTTTTCTCTTTTGCTGTCTATTATTTAAAAAAACTCTTAAATCTTCTGAATGAAACATATACGGTTTCTTAGCATCTATTTTTTTTAATCCTTCCTTGTGCCAAACCTGAACTGTTCGTTTGTGAACACCAAATAACTCCTCAATATCTTGTATAGTGTAACTCATGCCCGTTTTAATAAGCCTTGTGTTGAATGTCTTCCTATATGCTTTAACCATCAATACCCGCCTTCACTACTAGCTTGGTAAAACTGGTCATATTGGCAATAATCTTACGAGCATCTTCTTTAGTTAAAGTATTTGGATAGTATGGTTGCCATAACTTAATGGTTTTTTGAATGAACTCGTCTGTAATATGTTTTGTAGCCATGCCTAAAGTTTCGCATGGTTGCCTACTTGTAGCGCAATGGGGCAAGCGTTGTATCTTTATTAGCTTAGTGTTGTATTTTTACTTATAGTCTATTGTACATCAAGGTAAGGCTGTTAGCTTAAAGGCATTATTAACGCCAAGTATATTAACTTTTGACCTTGGGTCATTAAGCTTTAAAGGCTTTCTTATTTGCTTGTCAATCAAGCTATTAATCCTATCTTTTAACTGCTTGCTAGTAGATGACTCATCGCCAAAACAAAACTTCTCAATTTCTTCGAAACTATGTAATTCGTTGAATTTCTCAAAGAACAACTGCATTGCTTTAAACGAAGGACCATTTAACGAAAAATGTTTTAATGCCAAATTGCCGTTCTTAGCATGCCCTGTTTTAGGATTAAATACCAAATTTCCAAAACGAATCCAATTAAAATACAAATCATCCATTTCTTTATGGTCTTTTAATATTTCAACATTACATGTAAGGATTCTCTCCTTTATTTTTATACCATGTATCTTAATAACACCTTTGACTTCCATCAACATATAAAACTCAATTGGGCGATGTATCGTATTATTCTCAAACTTATAGTCTAAATTTGCTTCTAATACTACATTGCTATTCATGAAGTTTTCAGAGCAATAAGCTATTACTTTTTTATATTCTTCATAATGTCGTTTTAAACTAATAACATTTTTATCGCTTACAAACAGTTTATTTTTCTCATAGTTACTGATATAACTATCGAAATATGCTTTAATTTTTTGATGAGTATTTTCATCTGGAAATATTCTAATCGTCATATACTTTTCTATCTTATCTTTATAGCTATTTAACTGGTCTACACTTAATCCGCTACCCAAAGGTATCTTTGCATTATAATTTGACTTAAATATCTCAAATATCTCCTTTGCTCCAGAGTCTATAACTTCTTTAGATAATACAAACTCAAGATTAAACCCTAATTCCACTAGTTTTTCAAAAAAACCTAAATCTCGCAATCCTTGAGATAATTGATTTACTTTAATTAAAATATTTTCTGATTTATTAACATTTATCCTATAAGTATTTGATGGCAAAGATTCTTCTGGAAAAGCCAAATACTCAAGTGAATCATTCAGCGGTAATTGACCATTATAATAATAAGATACAGTTCCTGTTAATATTTCTTCATCCAAAAAAGGTGTTCTCATACTAAACATTATACAAGTTATTATAAAGTTTGTTTAATATACTTTTTGGTTATGGTCTTGTATCTGAATATTTCTTAACATCAGTCAATTCTGGCTACTTGCTTTCCTCTATATATCCTTATTAAGAAGACTTTTTAATTAAATTATTAATTATCTTTGATAATTTTTTTGCCCCATTACTATTAAAGTGGTCTGCATTCATATAATCATCCACAACAAATCTAGCATCAGCAAGAAAATTATAATATGTCACATTATTATAGGTTTTACTAACTTTATTGAGATAATTCGTTGTATATAACAACCTCTCATCATCAATGTTTTCTCTATAAGACCTATATGCTGGCAAAGTAACAAATATAACCTTTATTTGTTTTTTTTGACAAAGCATTATAATTTTTTCTATATTTTTTTTGTTTTTTACAACATTTTCCCACTTACCCTTGCTATGTCTTGTTGCTGCAATCTTGCCATCTTTGATAAAATAATCAATTGGCTCTTTTTTTAACTTACTTAGACCGAACCCTTTTTTTGATATTGTTGCATCTATCCCAAAAAATGAGTATTTTATAATTCTTTTTATTTTCTTTAATATTTGCCCACTTGAAACTTCAAAATAATTTAGAGCATTACTATCTTTATATCCATAGTATATTGTGTAATTCTTTGCCCTATAAGCTTCTAAACCTTCTTCTAGTCTACTAAACAATGAAAAATATGAAATAGGAATTATAACAACTTTTAAACTGCTTAAATCTTCGATAAATTTATTTAATATAAAATAATCAAAATCTACTGTTTGAGAAACATGAGCACTATTAAAAGTATTTAATGTGAAATAATCAGGATTTATGCCGTAATATGTGTGAGAACTTCCTAACACTAATACTTCAATTTGATTAGAAAATTTATTTAGATAATTATTTTTATATTTATACTCATTGGGAATACTACGTGTTACTACTTCTATAAAAACACCCATTATTAAAATAGGAACGAGAAATATAAAGAATCTAATAATAAATTTTTTCATTTAATTATCCCTTTAAAACTGAAAGTATATGAAATCTTGTGATTTAGCAGCAAAGAGGACAATTAAGCTAATTATCGAGTAATAAATACTATATTTGTAAATTGACTTCATTTTAATATCCTTTAAATCTAACCCAAATTCTCTGTCCCTTTGCAGCCATTCAATAATAATAAAAAGAACAATTAATAAAACAATAGAATAAGGGTGTGTTGTCATTTTCGCAAAGTAAGCGCCATTAGGAACGACAAAAATTGATGATGAAAACATCTCCTTTATATAACTAAAAGCATGGGTTAAGTCAGTTGCTCTAAAAAATATCCAAGCAAAAAGAGTAATAATAAATGTTACGGACATATAAAATATCTCTTTAAGTGAAGGAAATAATTTACCTTGTGCAACAGTATCTGTATTCACTCTATTCTTACCAAGCAACATAAGAGGTAAAAAAAAGAATGCATTTAAAACACCCCAAACTATAAAAGTCCAATTTGCTCCATGCCAAAACCCACTAACAATAAATATAATAAATATATTTCTAATATTAACTATTTTCCCTCTGCGACTTCCACCTAATGGAATATACAAATAATCCCTAAACCAGGTTGAAAGAGATATATGCCAACGTCTCCAAAATTCTGCAATGTCTCTCGAAAAATATGGAAAGTTAAAATTTTGCATTAAATTAAATCCAAATAAACGAGATGTTCCAATAGCAATATCTGAGTATCCAGAAAAATCACCATATATTTGGAAAGCAAAAAGAAAAGCACCAACAAAAAGTACACTTCCTGGATAATCAGCTGAATTGTTAAAAATTAAATTAACATATTGCGCACAATTATCTGCAATAACTATTTTTTTAAATAGCCCCCACAATATTTGACGCATCCCATCAACACCATTTTCATAAGTAAATTTTCTTTTTTTGTAAAATTGAGGGAGTAGATTACTAGCTCTTTCAATAGGGCCCGCAACTAATTGTGGGAAAAAAGTTACAAAAGAAAAAAAAGCAATCATATCCTTGGTTGGCTCTAGTTTCTTCCTATAAATATCTATTGTATAACTCATGGTTTGAAAGGTATAAAAACTAATGCCAACTGGTAATATGATTTTTAATGATTGAATATTAAGCTCCTGACCAAAGAAGCTAAATGCTTGCACAAAATTTCCTGCAAAAAAGTTAAAATATTTGAAAAAACCTAGGAATCCTAGATTAACCAAAATACTCACCCATAAGTATGCTTTTCTTTTACTATCATCTTTCTCACCATGAATTTTTAAACCCACATAATAATCCACAAAAGAGCTAATTATTATTAAGGACAAAAATCGCCAATCCCACCATCCATAAAAAATATAACTAACTATTAATAGAAATAAGTTTTGTATTTTAAGATTACGAGGAAACACAAACCAGTATAAAAGAAATACTATCGGTAAAAATATGGCAAAATCTATTGAGTTGAATAACATATTGAATATATTATCATTATTGTGAATATTAATTAATAGATAATCCCATACCAAGCAAGTTCCTAAGCCACATTCAGCAATGTTTCTAACCTTTTTATTTGAATATAGTTATATCCCAACTCAAAAAACAAGGTTTTAAGCTTATCCACTTGGGGGAGCCAATTTTAATTCATTCTAAACCTATAGCCATAAATTTGTTATAATCACTATATACAAAGATAATATAGCTAAACTAATTATTGTTATACAAAAGCCTTAGTGGCAAATTCACATACAATATTTTGCAAGGGTTTACCTTTCAACAACTAAAAGAACTGGAGATGTTTTTAATTTATGAAAAAAAATAAGATGATTTTTTTTAAGTTTTCTAAAATCACTATATTATCAATAATATTATTTTCAGTTTTTTCTTTCGGATTTGCAGAAAAACAAGAAACTTTAAAAATTGCGTTAACAGGCAAATATCCACCTTTTAGTTTTTATAATCAACAAGGCAAATTGGCAGGATTTGATGTAGATATTGCCAAAGAAATAGCTAATATTTTACATAAAGATGTTGAAATTATTACAACTGAATGGGATGGGATTGTTGCTGGATTATTAACAGATAAATATGACGCTATTATTGGGTCTATGGCTGTCACCCCAAAAAGAGCAGAACAAGTTTTGTTTTCAAGTCCTTACTATATTTCAGGTGCTCAATTATTCGTAAATAGAAATAGCTCCATACAAGATATAAAAGATTGTAATCAAAAAAATATTGGAGTTGTATTAGGAGAAACATATGAGCAATTTTTAAGAAAGAATCATAGCAAAATAAGGATTATTACATACAAATCATCAATAGATATTTTTCAAGATATGGAAAATGGCAGATTAGATGGTTTTGTGACAGATCGGCTTGTTGGCGCTTGGCAGATAAAAAAAGCAAATAAATCTTTCATCAAAAAAGGAAAACTTTTATTTAAAGAAAAAATAGCCATTCCAGTTAAAAAAAGTGATGGCCTGCTTTTAAGTCAGATTAATAAAGCCTTATCTCAAATATCTCTTAGTGGAAAAAAGAAACAACTTTATGATAAGTGGTTTGCTTTAAATATTGAACCAGAAGCAATAAATCAAAAAATGGACTCGAAGGTTGTTTCCCAAAAGTTGATGAAAGGTTTTGCAATCACACTTTTTGTAGCATTTTTTTCATTATTAATAGGGTTTATTTGCGCACTTCCGTTAGGAGTTATTCTGCATAGGAATAAGGGCCCATTGTACCTGTTAGTTAGAAGTGTAGTTGATTTTATTAGAGGAACTCCCGTTCTTATCCAACTCTTTTTTGTTTATTATGGAGCACCTCAATTTGGATTTACGTTTTCTCCCATTACTTCAGCGATTATAACTCTATCTGTTAACTCAATGGCTTATTTGTCAGAGGTTATCAGGTCGGGGTTATTAAGCGTTAACTTCGGTCAATTTCTTGGCGGACGGGCTTTAGGTCTTTCAAAGTTTCAGGTTTTTAGATTCATTATTTGGCCTCAAGCATTTAGAGTAACAATACCTCCTCTTATGAATTCAGTAGTTGCTCTAACTAAAGATACTGCAATTATTTCAGTGATTTCTGTTGGGGAGGTTATTAGAGAAGCGCAATCGATTATTAGCTATACCTTTAATCCTATGAAATATTACTTAATCGTAGCTATTATGTTTTTTGTTGTTACCTTTCCATTAATGAAAATAGCAAGTTATGTCGAAAATAAAGTAAAAGAAAAAGGATTTATGCATGATTGATATTAAAAATATTTCATTTAAATATACTAAAGGTAATCAAATCTTTGAGGATTTTTCTGCAACTATCCCTAAAGATTCAAACTACGCTATTCTTGGTGAAAGTGGTTCTGGAAAAACGACATTATTAAAGTGTATTGGTCAATTTTTAAAACCACAAACAGGCACGATCAATTATAACGGTAAGGATATTTTTAAATTAACAGAACAAGATTATAGGAAAAGTATTGGGATAGTATTCCAACATTTATTTCTTTTCCCTCATTTAACTGTTTTGGAAAATTTAACATTAGCACTAGTTCATGTTCAGAGAAAAAACGAAAAAGATGCAATTGAGCAATCCCATCATACTCTTAGAAAATTAGGCCTTCACGAAATAGAAACTAGTTTCCCAGCTCAAATTAGCGGAGGGCAAGCACAACGAGTTGCAGTTGCTAGAGCTCTTTTATTAAAACCAGAATATTTATTACTGGATGAGCCAACTAGTGCACTTGATAATAATACAATGAATATGTTTGCTGAATGGTTACAAGGGCTGGAAAAAGAAACTAATTTAATAGTTGTAACGCATGACCAATTGTTTGCTCAAAAAGTAGCATCTGCAGGTATATATTTAAAAAATGGCCAAGTGTGTGCCGAAGGAAAAATAGATACAATTATTCAAAAAGCAAATCTGCAGTAGAAATCCAATTAAAATCCACAAACTTTCTTAATAACCTATATCCACGCCCTACTCTTCACATTATAAAAATATTTCTGTAATCTATAACTAACATAACTATTAAGGAGAACATATGAACATATTCACTATTGGATTGGGACTTATAACAATAGCTTGGGGGTATCAGGCATTTTTTACTATATTGAACAAGGATACTCACATCCAGAAGCTCTTTCTTATACTATATTCTATTGGGGCCCTTATACTGGCAGTCGGTGGAATAATGGGCAATGATGTAATCGGTGCCGTCCTTAACGGGTTTACAGTAATTATCGGATTGTTGATGTTCTATCAAATCAGGAAAGCCAAAACCAAATAAAAGACCGGATTTATTCACGACTGGGAAACATTTAATTCTCAACAATTACTAGAAAAAAACCCAACAAAAAACTAACAATAGTCAAAATGCCTCATGTGGGAATATACTCATATATATTAAAAATTCAATATAAGGATTTATCATGAAGCAACAACAACAACCATGGGCTACGCAAGTTATAAAACAAGATGAAATTGATAAATATCATATAAATAATAAACATTTTATAGATGATACAAAAATTTTAAATGACCTAAAAAATACACCTAAAATAACTCATGAAAAGATAAAAGATATCCTAAAAAAATCACTTTCAATTCAAAGACTTGAACCAGAAGAAGTAGCAATGTTATTAAACGTTAAAGACGAAAAAATATGGGAAGAATTATATGCTACGGCAGATATAGTTAAGAAAAAGGTTTATGATAACCGCATTGTTTTCTTTGCTCCACTGTATCTATCAGATAAATGTATAAATAATTGCAATTATTGTGGGTTCAAGACAGATAATATTTTAAAACCACGAAAAATACTTTCAGACGAAGAAATACAAAAAGAAGTAGCTGTTATTGTCGCTGAAGGACATAAAAGAGTAATTGCCGTATATGGTGAACATCCAGACTCAGCGATTGATTATATAACGCATTCAATGGAACAAATTTATAATGTTAATCACAAAAACAACAGTGATATCAAAGGCGAAATTAGAAGAATTAACGTAAATGCAGCTCCAATGTCTATAGAAGATTTAACAAAACTAAAAAAAGCAGGAATTGGAACCTATCAAGTATTTCAAGAAACATACCATCAAAAAACATACGAAAAAGTACACCCTCAAAACACTATTAAAGGCAATTATGAATGGAGACTATATGCACTTCACCGAGCAATGGATGCTGGTATCGATGATTTCTCGTTAGGAGTACTTTTGGGTTTATATGATTGGCGATATGAGATAATGGGTTTGCTTTATCATGCTATTGACCTTGAAAATAGATTTGGGATTGGACCTCATACAATTTCATTCCCTAGACTAAGAGAAGCCTACGGCACAGACCTATCCAAAAACAAATATCTTGTATCTGATGATGATCTAAAAAAAATCATTACAATTCTAAGATTATCAGTACCCTACACTGGATTAATTATTACTGCTAGAGAAGAAGGCGACTTCAAAAAAGAATGCATTAATCTAGGCTGTACTCAAACAGACGCTTCTACAAGAATAGATATCGGCGGATATAACCAAATTGCCCAAGAATGGGAAACCCAACCAAATAAAACAAATCAACAAGACAATAAAAAACAACAATTTAATTTAGGTGACACAAGAAGGATTGATACTGTAATAAGAGAATTAGCAACAATGGGCATCATCTCATCTTTTTGCACAGCGGGTTATCGTTGTGGTAGAACTGGCGATAAAATAATGAGACTATTATGTACAGGAGTAGAAGGAAAATACTGCAAATTAAATGCTATATTAACATTTAAAGAATATTTAGAAGATTATGCCTCTGAAGAAACTAAAAAAACAGGAGAACAACTTATTTTAAAAGAAATAAAAGAAACTAAGGAATCTGAATGGTATTCATCTCATAAAAAAATATTAGAAGAATTTTATAACTTATATGAAAGAATAGAAAATGGAGAACGAGACCTTTATATCTAAAAAATTAGCTAAAACACCTCTCCATCAAAGAAATACCACTTGCCATCGTATTTCTTAAACTTGGATAACTCATGGTGAGTTGTTTTGGTATCATTACTTGTATAAAATGCTTTAAACTCTACTTTTCCTGCTTTATCTTTCTCTTGTCCCATACCAGTATTAATAATTTCTAATTTCTGAAAACTAGCTTCTTCTATCCAATTAGTTACTGACTTTTCTAATAAGATTGTTCTCTTTTTGGGGTGAGTAGTTTCAACTATATAATCTGCGTTGCCTAATACATAAGCACTATATCGTGATCTCATTAATGCTTCTGCTGTTAACGGAACGCTATCGCCACTGATGAAATTTGAGCAGCATTCTAAGAAATTCAACCCACTATCACAAGGACATTGTTTTTCATTTATCATATCCTAATTATAAAGCCTCCCTAAGCTTATACACTATTAATAATTTCATTTATAAGAAGATAACGCTTTTGCCGGATTATGATTGTGAACCCTATCTTTAACTATAAAAACTGTAAAAGGCTTTTTAAGATGTTGATGAAAAAGGACATCATGTCCTAAACAAAGGCCCATCTCAATAACAAAATCAGCATCACTATTATTAATAGCTTCCGCTTGCCCTATCGGATTACAATTCACACTATCGGCTAACTCATTACTGATCTGATTTTCTTTTATACCATTTATAGTGCACCGATAAGAACTTGTCGTTAATCCATAACCTGTTAAAAATTCTTTAACATCTCCAGCTAAATTCTCCATACAATAACAATAGGCAATCGCAATATTCTTATAACTTCTGCTAACAGAAAACTCTGCTATTTCTTCTAGCCGTGACAAATTACCAGCTCTACCCCCTGCTACCAATTTATCAGATTTGTTATATATATCGTTATTAACTTCCTCTTTATATTTCAACAAAACAACATCTCTGGAATTATTACAATCTTTGGCTTCTTTCTTACAAAGTTTACTTGAACATGCTAAACAATCCATCCTATTTCCTTCCAATTTAAAAATTACCTATTGCCATCATACACCAAAAGTATTATTATTTGCTAGTGGCAAATGTTGTTAGGAGCAAATATGTTAAAAGGACTACTTATAGATCAAATACTTGAATTAAAAGATGTCTGTAATATTGAAGATGATCTGACAAACAAAACAGGATTAAACTCTTCTGAAATAAAAGGTGTACTGGTTTTTAGTAAACTAAAAGAGACTACAAATAATGATTTTGCTGAAATGCTTTCACTCTCAGCATCAAGAACCAGCCGAATTATAGACAGTCTCGCAAATAAAAAACTATTAGAGCGTAACACCAAAAGCTCAGACCGCAGAGTGACTGTCCTAACCTTAACAAAAAAAGGCATCAATATTTTAAAAGTAATAACTAAAGCTAAAAAAGTATGCGAAAAAAAATTACTAGCAAGATTGGATGATCTCGACACTAATAATATTTCAGAGAACCTTGTGAAAATAATAAACGCAATAAAGAAAGGATAATTTATTATGACTAAAAATGATACTGTTTTAGATGCTATTAACGTAAGATACACAGACCTAGCAACTAGCTCTTGTTGTCTTTCCTGTGGTGGTGCGATAAGCCATGCAAAACCTAAAAAAGGAGAAATATGTGTTGACCTTGGCAGTGGAAGAGGAACAGATGTAATGAGATTAGCCGACAGTGTAGAGGCTGATGGCTTCGTCTATGGAATAGATATTTCTAGTGGCATGTTGGAAACTGCAAAAAATACAGCTAACCGTCTTGATTATAAAAATGTTGATTTCCGTGAAGCAGAACTAGAAAAGCTTCCGCTTGAAGAGAATTCTGTCGACTTAGTAATCTCAAATTGCACCATCAATCACGCAAAAGACAAAAACAAGGTTTGGTCAGAAATATTTCGTATATTAAAACCAGGTGGACGTTTTGTAGTAAGCGACATCTATTCGGACAAACCAGTGCCAAAAGAATATGCAAATGATCCAGCTGCAGTTGCAGAATGCTGGGCAGGATCAGTAACAAAAAAAGAATACTTAGAAACACTTGATAACGTTGGGTTTCAGCATTTAACTATTCTTGAAGAAAGTGACCCTTATGAAAAAGTTAAAATCATGGTTTCTAGTTGGACAATTTATGGTAAAAAATTAATAAAGGAGGTGACTTAAGTGAAAAGCCTAATTAAAAAGAAGAACGAAAAGAAGAATTTTATCGCTCAATGTTGTGCAAAAATTTCTAATCTTGTAGCAGGTTGTCATGACTAGACATAAATTATCTCGTCATAACATTTTATCAAAAATTGATGGGTCGGAAGATTATTTCATTATTAATCTTCTGTCCCGCAATGCTGACATTCTAAATGGACCAGAAGCTAGAATGATTCTCTCCGAGAACTTTTCAGATGTAACTCTAAAACAAAAATTAATTGATAATAATTATTTTGTAGACCCTGAACAAGAAAGCAAGACTTATAAAGAACACTATCTAGACTTTCTCGATAATAGAGATAGCGATGAAATACAAATATTCTTCGCTTCAACATATACCTGCAATTTTGACTGCTCTTATTGCTACCAAAGCGAATACACAAACCAAACAAAAGAACTTACCAGAGAGCTTATAGACGCTTTCTTCAATTATATAAATACAACTTTTGCTGGCAAGCAAAAATACATAACTCTCTTTGGTGGAGAACCGCTAGTAGACAACAGTAACTATAAAAAACACCTTCAATATTTCTTTCAGAAAGTTAAGGAATCACAACTAAGCATAGCAATAGTTACCAACGGTTATAATATTTCAAAATACATTTCAGAATTTAAGGATCTAGGTATTCGTGAAATCCAGATTACTCTTGATGGGCCTCCTGCAATTCACAATAAAAGACGTCCACTTAAAAATGGGCAAGGTACTTTTAAAGAAATTTCTAATGGTGTTGATTTATTGCTAGAAAATGAAATTCCAGTGAACTTAAGAGTTGTTGTTGATAAGGAAAACTTAACCAGCCTGGTGGATTTAGCTGACTATGCTACAGAAAAAGGATGGAATGATAGCCCAATATTCAAAACACAACTAGGAAGAAATTATGAGTTACATACCTGCAAAAAAAGCAATCCTGCACTCTATGACAGAATCAATCTTTATCAGGACTTACATAAACTTATAATAACGCACCCTAATATCCTAAAGTTTCATAGGCCTGCTTATTCTATAAGTAAATTTTTATTTGATAATGGAGCACTACCCGACCCTCTTTTTGACTCATGTCCAGGAACTAAAACAGAATGGGCTTTTGACTACACTGGAAGAATATATTCTTGCACTGCTACGGTAGGTAAAGAAGGAGAATCTCTCGGCACATTTTATCCAGAAATATCTCTAAATAACCAACAGATTGCTGAATGGCAAGAACGTGATGTCACAAGTATTCCTGAATGTGCAAATTGCAATTTACAACTAGCTTGTGGTGGTGGTTGTGCTTCTGTCGCAAAAAATAAAACAGGCAAGATCCTATCACCAGACTGTAGACCAGTTAAAGAACTTCTAGAGCTTGGGATTGATTTATATTTTAAAAAAGATTTAACAAAGGAGAAATAAGATGTCAGAAAAAACAGAATACATAAACGCAGAAAATTATGAAAAAATAATAAAGGAAAACGAACTAGTTATCGTAGACTGGTACTCTACCGAATGCCCGCCTTGTGAGGCACTCGCAACTAAATATGATTCACTTAGCGAGCTATATGGTAATGATGTTAAATTTGTAAAAATATTCAGACAAGAAAATAAAGATCTAGCTGCAGAACTGGGCATATCTGGCTCTCCAACAGTAACATTTTATAAAAATGGCAAACTAACAGGAGAGACTCTCCGTGGAGGCATCAAGCGTAGTTCCTTAATTGAAAACCTAAACACTTTACTTCCAAGCTCTAGAGTTACTAAGATAAATTCTTTAACAAAAACTTCTGAAACAAGTTGCGATGTACTAATACTAGGCGGTGGTCCTGCGGGATTATCAGCAGGAATTTATACTGCACAAGCCAAGCTAAATACTATTATTATTGATATCGCTCTACCTGGTGGACAAGTAGCCACTACTCACCTAGTATCAAATTTCCCTGGTCAGCCAAAAGCAATCCAAGGATTTATGTTAGCTCATTATATGAGTGAACAGGCAAAAGAAGCTGGAGTATCATACCGCTCAGCAGTTGATGTAACAAACATAAACTTAGCTGGAAAGAAAATTACCATTGATAGTGTAGAAACCATTACTGCTAAAAAAATAATCATAGCGACAGGAGCTTCACCTAGAGCTCTTGGAATACCAGGCGAACTTGAATATAAAGGACAAGGCATTTCTTACTGTGCTACCTGTGATGCTAAATACTATGAAGGAAAAGAAGTTGTAGTTGTTGGTGGCGGCAATTCAGCAATTGAAGAAGCACTGTTCTTAGCTAAATTTGCCAGTAAAATAACAATTGTTCACCAATTTGATAAACTACAGGCTAACAAACAAGCACAAGAAAAAGCTTTCAATGAAAAGAAGATTTCTTTCTTGTTTAAACATGAACCTAGAGAATTCAAGAAAACAGACAATGGAATAACAATTACTCTTGAAGATTTAAAAACAAAAGAAGTTAAAAAACTTGAAACAAACGGAGTCTTTATGTTCGTTGGCATGAATCCAAATATAGATGGAATGCGAGAAGATTTAACTCTAGACGAATGGGGCTATGTAAAATCAGATGAAGAAATGCGCACTAACATAAAAGATGTTTATGCTGCTGGAGATGTGCGTTCTAAAATGTATAGACAAATAACCACAGCTGTTGCTGATGGAACTATAGCTTCAATAAGCATCTCTAAAGAACTAGAAAATTAAAGGAAATACTTATGTTTAAACTCTTAGAAAAAATACAAAAAAATCTTGTTTTAGCTATCCCAATATTTATGGTTGCCGGTTTCCTTTTTGGATTAATAACAGATCCATTTTTTCTTAAACAAACGATAATTCCTCTTACCTTCTTAATGGTTTATCCAATGATGGTAAATCTGCAATTAAAAAAACTATTCACCAAAGGAGATCTTAAACTCCAAGTAGTAACACAAATTATAAATTTTGGAATAATTCCCTTCGTTGCATTATTTCTAGGGAAAATATTCTTTGCCGACCAACCACTCCTAGCACTAGGACTATTACTTGCTGCTCTACTTCCTACAAGTGGAATGACAATCTCTTGGACAGGTTTTGCTAAGGGAAACATTAATGCAGCGATAAAAATGACCATACTCGGACTTATCGTTGGCTCTTTGGCTACACCATTGTACGCAAATTGGCTAATGGGAACAATTGTAAAAATACCATTAGCGAATACCTTTATACAAATAGCATTTATAGTATTCTTGCCAATGATTTTTGGTCAAATAACTCAGTTTTTACTAATAAAAAAATACAGCATTGAGACATACCAAAATAAAATAAAAAAGAGATTTCCTCCCTTTGCAACTATTGGTGTCGTAGGCATAGTGTTTGTTGCTATGGCTTTAAAGTCTAAAGCATTAGTCGCTCAACCAATGTTGCTTCCTTCTCTATTTATACCTTTAATAATTTTATATTTAATTAATTTTCTAATTAGCACATTAGCAGGGAAATATATGTTTAACCGTGGAGACGGTATAGCACTAGTTTACGGAACTGTGATGAGAAATCTTTCAATTGCACTTGCCATTGCCATGACAGTTTTCGGAAAAGAAGGCTCTGATATCGCTTTAATAATTGCCTTAGCATATATTATTCAGGTTCAAAGCGCTGCATGGTATGTTCAATTTACAGATAAAATCTTTGGAGGCATTAATCAAAATGCAAGAAATTAATGTTGATGTATTAATTATCGGTGCTGGTCCAGCTGGTCTAGCTGCTGCTATCTATACTGCGAGGGCAGGCAAAAAAACTTTGGTGATCAAAGGCAAAGCTAAGTCTCACTTAGAGCTAGCTCACAAAGTAGAAAACTACCCAGGAATTATGAGTGCTACTGGCAGTGAATTATTACAATCATTTAAAGACCAAGCCACAAGCTTTGGTGCAGAGATTCTAGAAAACGAAGTATTAGAACTAGCCTTAAATATGGACATAAAAATGGTCACCACTAGAGATGCCTTTATCACAGCAAAATCTGTAATTCTAGCAATGGGCAAAGGCCAACATAAACAATCAATCGAAAATGAAGAAGATTTTGTAGGCAGAGGGGTGTCCTACTGCGCCAGTTGCGATGGTGCCTTTTATAAAGGGAGAAATGTTGTAGTCTACGGTAATGATTCAGAAGCTGTTGATGACGCATTAATGTTACAACAATTAGGATGCAAGACTTCCTTACTCTTATATTGCGGAGGGAACAATTGCGCTGATGCACTTATCGATAAAGCGCTTAACCATAACATAAATGTTATTCGAGATACTGAAATAATTTCAGTTAATGGCAACTCTTCTATTGAATCCATTACTATCAAAGCTGCCGAAGGACAAAAAGATTTGCCAACTGATGGGTTATTTATTATTCAGGAAATACCTTCTGGAACTTTAATCAAAAAATCAGGGATAAAAACATCAAATAAAGATTGCATAGATGTAAACAGACATATGAATACTTCGCTTCCGGGAGTTTTTGCCGCTGGTGATATAACATGCGGTGGCATGCAAATATCTGTAGCTGTAGGAGAAGGTGTTACAGCCTCTCTTGAAGCTCTAAAGTATCTTAGACAGTTTTAAGCTTATCCTTTAATAACTCTAAGAACAAAGCTGTAGAAATCCCAGCTGCTCCAAAGATCATCGCCATGACCATTATCTGATATCGAACAGCTATCAATGGAGATACGCCTGATAGTATCTGACCTGTCATCATGCCTGGTAAAGAAACTAAGCCAACCGCGAATAGAGAATTAACCACAGGAATAAGCGCTGCACTATAAGCTATATTCCTAGACTTCTCATAACTCTCTCCTCTTCCTCTTTCCACAAAAAATCTTTCAGAAGCCAAACTAATACTATTCATAGAGTTAGCAAATATCATCCCAGCCAATGGAACCATGTACCTTGGCCAAAACCATGGCTCTAAATCTAAGACCAATTGAGTGACTATAAATATCATTATGCCGCCGCCAACAGCCAATGATATAAAAGCTTTAAGATAAAGCGATTTTCTTCTTTCTGGAACTGTTCTAAGTGATATCCAGCTAGCAAAAAACAGCATTACAGCAAGAATCGTTAATATCACTAAATAATTACTTGCTTCGAAAATAAAAACTAAAAAATAACCGACTATAAGTAACTGAGTTAACATCCTTAACAAAGCATACATAGCATTCACTGGTTTAGTAGACCACTTGTAGTGGATAAACAGCACAACAGCTACTGGCAGTAAAATTATTGATAATCTGTATAAAGATATAAGTTGAACACTATTACTCATATCTTTAGTGTATCATTTCCATAAACCTCAAAACAACAATATCTTCTTGACAGATTCGCAAGAAAATAAGAGCATTTAGGTTGCAATAATTGCATACTATATATAAAGAATAAAGAAGGAGAATAACATGACAAAATTCGATATGAAAAATGGCTCAGCAGTATTCATCATGCCTCACTGGAGTAATGGTGGTTCTGGACTAGAAAAAACTTGGTTGAACACAACTCTAGATACAATCAAAGCACAAACAGATGAAAACTGGAAAATATTAATCGCTGATGGAAACTCACCATCACAAGAAGCTAAAGATTACCTAAAGCAACTTGAAGGAGAATATGGCGATAAGCTAGAAGTGATTTACATGGAACATAGTGATGGACCTGGACACGCAAGAAACGTAGCTATCAAAAAAGCATACGCAGACGGTCATCCATTCATCGTATTCCTAGACGCTGACGATTTAGCATCTCCAAGAAGAGTTGAAATCGCTAGAAAAACTTTCTTAGAAAATAAAAATGCAGGCGTTGTATATAGCACATTCGAAGTAATCGATGAGCAAGACAATGTAGTTCCAAGATCAGAACTTTCTGAATCTATCGCAGAAATATTAGAATCTCATGATACTGCACCTCCTCAAGGTAAAGACACTTGGATTCAAATCGCGACAGAAACAGGGTACACAAACCTAACTTCTGCAACTTCAGTAAAAACTGATATCGCGTTCAACAATTTATTCCCACCAGAAAAAGTATCTGAAGATTACTATGCATGGTTAGTTTACTCTGCAAGTGGAGCTGAATTCGTTTATACGCCTGATTCGCCTACCCTATATAGAATCCCTCAGAATACTGAAGGGTCAGCATCTAGGAGCCGTGAAGGTGGCAAAAAAGGATTCTATACTACTAAGTGTAGAGTTGATGAGGCTGGATTCGATGCAGCATCTACAATAGCTGTTAAAAAAGGAAGCATTACTGAAGAAAAAAGAACTCAACTATATGTTAAGTTTCTACTAAAAGAAGCTGAAACAATGAGAAGAGAAGAACAAGATGGCCTAGCAACTATGTGCTATGACAAAGCTGTTGCAATGGATAAAGATATCGCAGCTACTCTTGTTACAGAATTAGGATTTTCTGACAGAAACTTCGTTAAATAATTATTTAACTTTTTTCAGAAACAAAAATCCCTGATGGGGTTCGCTCTATTGGGGATTTTTTTTGCTATAATGCTCATATGCTAAAAAGATGCGAATGGTTAACAACTGATGAAGAATACATCGCTTACCATGATGATGAATGGGGAGTGCCTGTTTATGATGACACCAAACTATTTGAGATGCTTATACTCGAAGGTTCCCAAGCAGGCCTTAGTTGGATTACCATTCTTAAAAGACGCAAAACATATAGAATCGCTTATGACAATTTTAACCCGAAAAAAATGGCTAATTGGAATGAGAAAAAAATAGCATCACTGCTTAAAGACCCAGGAATCATCAGAAACAAACTAAAAATAAATGCTGCTAAACAAAATGCAGAATGCTATTTTAAAATAGTCGAAGAACATGGTTCTTTTTCTAAATACTTATGGTCATTTGTGAATGGCACTCCAATTACAAATTCTTGGAAAACAATGTCTGAAATCCCAGCTACTAGTAAAGAATCTGATACTATGAGCAAGGCATTAAAGAAATATGGATTCAAATTCGTCGGATCAACTATCTGCTATGCCTTTATGCAAGCTACTGGCATGGTTAACGACCATATTGCTAGCTGCTACAGATACAATGAAATAAAAAACTATACTAAATCATACCTCACTTAGTACTTCAAAACCTTTAACACTTCCGGTAATAGCTAATCCATATAATTTTCCTGAACATAAATTCTTATCCTTTATATGGCTTGCTGTCTCATTAATTGTAGAACCTGAACCAACTGCATCATCAATCAATAATATATTTTTATAAACTCTTATATCATCTACAACAATTGTATTTCTAGCATTTTCTATCCTATCATTAAGCTTACTTAGAGTTTTCTGCGGAACCATAATCGGTGTTTTGATTTTAGTAATGTTTAATACAGGAAGGTTGAAATGTAATTTTTTCTTAAACTCATTCATTATTTGAACTTCCCGTTTAACAGTTGGAGGAATAAATCCAACACAATCAATTTTTAATTCTTTAACTAAAATAGCAATATTACTCTTGATTATTTCTATTAAATCATTAATCTGTGGCAAACTCTGGTTTTGCTTTGCTAGATTCAATATCTGACCAACCTTTGTCTTTCCAAACCTTTCAATCGCATAAAAATCTACATAAAACAAATCATCTAAATATACATCTTGAAATGTATCTCTAATTTTTCCTAAACCACTAATTAGTCCATTCTCTAAATGATATCCGTTATATTTATCAATTGTCTTCTTATACTCAATAAACGTTTTTTCTATTGGCAAACCTCTACTTGTACACCACCAAGAGAATCCAATAACACCTTCTTTAACCTGTCCCAAAGGAGTAATCCAATAAAAAAATTGATCCAAAAACTTCATATCATCATTTGATAAATTAAAAATTATTTCTTGATCAGAAACATCAACTAATTTATAAAAAACTTTTGGCGGAGACCCAATTCTCTCTATTTCATTTTTATCTAATAAGTTTTTAAGCTGCTTAAAAATTGCACGATTTGAAATATCCAAAACTTCCCCAAGTTGCTTTGGACTTACACGCTTTTGCTGTTTAATATATTCTAGAATTTTTTTTGATGTTTCAGTTCTCATATTTCTTATTATAGCATGGTTCACAGTTCATGGTGAACTATGAACCTTGCTATAGAACTTTAACCCAAACTTCTCTGGTTCTTGGACCATCAAACTCAGCAAAATATATTCCCTGCCAAATTCCTAATTGTATCTGACCATTCTCTATAATAAATGTTTGATTAAAATTGAACAAACTACCTTTGATATGGGAATCGGAATTGCCTTCCATATGACGGAAACTGCTTTTACAGGGGACAAGTTCTTCCATAAACGAGGACATATCTCGCTGAACATCAGGATCAGCATTCTCATTTACCGTAATTGCACCTGTAGTATGTGGAGAATAGACAACAACTATTCCAGACTGAACTTCTGAGCAACTTACTACTGCTTGTATTTGCACAGTAATATCAATTAATTCATTTCTAGAAGTAGTTACGACTCTTACTTTATCCATGATTTCTCTCAGAACAACATCCACCTGAAGATTTTGAGCTTGGACAATCACAACTACCCTGACATCCCTTTGCTTTTGTCTGATTATAAATCTTAATTTTCTCTTTTCTAATCTTAACTAAGTCTTCCCTAAAAACTACAATGTTCATGCCATCTTCTGGTTTCGTTGCACATGCATACACTTGTCTTCCATCTACTTCTACAACACAGACATTGCAGCAACCGTTACTCTTATTAGACCTATAACATGGTGCTGGTAAAATAACTTTTTCCCTAGTTGCTACATCCACAATGTTTTTATCTTCTATGAAAATCTCGATTTCTTTATTATCTATTATTATGTTCATCGAAATCTCCTAATCTAATTCTTTTACTATTTGCATAAATTAACTTAAAACATATATTCAACAGATGCCTTACCATTTTAATGCTTCATATTTTCAGAAGAGAAACTCAAAGGATAATTTAAGTATTGAGCTAGACCCTTCATTAATTAACATTAATTTATTTAAAAGATTATCATGTTTATAAAGTAATTCAGCTTTTATATAATCTTTTTTAAATCTATTTTCGTAGGACACAAAGAATTTGAGGTTTTCAGTTAAGTTTTGATTTAAACCAATCTTTATTGCAGGTATAAAATTTAAATCAACAAGTAAGACATCTGTAATATCATCAAAGCTCGTATAATTAAGCCCAATTAAGCTATAAATAAGTCCATTATTTAAAAAATTAAAGGCAAGCCCATAGTTAAATTCCTGATTTGTTAAAAAAGAGTCATTATATATTATTGAGCTTTTTACTTCCCACGAAAAAGTGTTAAGTAATTCATTGTATTGGGTTATGTTTTTTAGATCTACAATATTAAACTTCAAACTATTTGAATCATTAGGATTAAGCTTTAATTTTATGCCTAAACATTTGACGCTTTTTATATCAATTTTGTCATGTTTGCTATATTCAGAGAAATAGACTGGATTATATACAAACTCATAGCGACCATTAACCAAACCAGAGACACCTACTGATTCAGATTTTATTCTGCTAACGCTTTTACTCTTTATGTCTTTCTGGCGCACACCAAAAACATTTAACTCTCTTAATCGCTTATAAGCTTCTATTCTATTAAATCTTACAGTATCTGACATAGAGCTATAATTGCTAATTACATATTCTGAAATCAAAAGGAATGACTTTAAAATTTCTTTATTATATTGAACATTAGGGTGCTTTTTGAAAAACAGTTTAATAACTTTCTTTTTATCAGAACCACTCAATTTATTAAATATATTATTAAATAGCTTTGTATTAGAGACTCTGAAGAGCTTGTTTTCTAACAAGCTAGCATCTATTAATTTATTAATTATTTGAGATGGCATAACATATGCTTCTTTTTTTACTATATCTTCCAAAAGGATTACGTTTAATAATTTCCCTATAATAAAAGCACAATTTTTATCTAAAAAATAATAATAAAAAGAATAATTTTGCAATTCAATATACGCTAGTTGCAAGTCTTCTATTTGCTCAGGAAACAACTTCAAATCATAATAAATAATATCTCTATCTTCAACATAGGTATAATTCTTAACCTCTTTATAATACGGCTCTCTTAAGAACCAGCCTTCGAACTCCCCAACAAGGCCACCCAATAAATAATTAAACCCTCCTACCCCTTTCGTATCAGCAACATAATGAAGGATGTCGCTATCTAATAATCCCTTATTTGTTTTTAGTACCAAATATAGATGTCCAAACATTGATGCAGGGTTACTCATGTATCTGTTTGGATAAGCAATGACTACATTCTCAATATTATTAGCTACTTGAACAACAGGCTCGTATTTAAAGTTATTATTATTTGCAATATATTTATATCTAAGTGGAAATTTAGTCTTAAACGATAAGTCATTAGCTTCAACAAGTTTTAAAGAAGCTTCATATTCTGCTTTAGGGTCAGTCTTACCCTCCTGTGTGATAAAAAAATCAGAAGTATCAGCTAAACTGATATAGCTATCTCCTTGTTTGTCATAAAAGAGTATATTTAGCCATTTTCGGCTATAGCAAAATTCCCCTGAGAAAAGTAAAGAGGTGCTAAATATTAATAATAGTACATAAAAAGGTAGTTTATTCATCAACAAAATAATATCCACTTTTCTCTAAAGTTTTTTTATTAAGCAACACCATATACTTAACGGGGAAAGGTTCGCTACTTAACTCTTTACTATTTAATATTTGATAATAAACAGATTCAGTTACATTAGTTGCTTCGCTTAACAGAAAGCTTAATCGATTAATGTACGGTTTTTCTGATTCGTAAGCATCAGCGATTAAGTTGTCATAGCTAAATAATGTAAAAGAAATTATTTCATTAGAAATGTTTTCAGGTAATCTAGTTCCAGCATATGAAAAAATGGGCAGAAGCAAAACTATAAATAAGAATCGCTTCATGCCATTCATTTTAAATTTACATCTTTTTCATTTGAATGAAATATTGATTAGGTGAATATTCCATATTGTTTTTTGTAGAAAGGCTGTCTGTCGATGAACCCCAAACGCCACCAATTATAAAGTTTAGCCAAAATATTGAAACAGGTGATTTGGTTAAAACTACAGTTGAGTCTTTGTATCCATCCTTAGTAAAAGTGAATACTTTTGACTCTTCTTCTCTTTTAACTTTATACGTAAATGGAAGAGCGCCAAGCTTTCCAACTAATTGATTATTCAAATACACATCAACATCCGCAATATTTGCTGAAAATTGAATTGGGTCACCACCTTGAGGTGCTGTAAGTGTCGCAAATCCAAATAATGATGCACTTAAACTAAACACTAAAACCGCTAACAATATAATTTTTCTCATCTATATCCTCCTAATTTTTTATTTAGCTTCACCCTAGTCTCCTATAGGTTTTACCAATAACCCCAATATACATGAAAAAATATTTTTTTAAAACACAAGATTAAATCTTAATTTATCAATCAGTTAATTGATAAACACCCAGCTATCCTAGGTCTTTTACGATCATGTCTAATGAACGCTTTGATGGACTCTTGCCTTCTCGTGCTGGATAACCCATTGGAATGATTGCCATAAATTCACCTGTTGGTTCATCTAAATATTCAAGCACTTCATCCTTTATAAGGTACATAATGCCAAGCCATACTGTATGTAATCCTAAAGAAGTTGCCGCTAATAGCAAGTTTTGTACTGCTGCTGACGAACTTTGTATTTCCATAGTCCTAAAAAACTCATATGTATGTTCTTGATCTAATTTAAAAAGCTCTCCCCCATGTTCTATGAGGTCGCCAGTATTTGCTATCGCAATAACAAGTGGTGCGCTTTTGATACTTCTAGCTGCCATTCTCAGTAATGCCCCCGATGTTTTAGGAAATTTAGAAGCGTTCTCAGAAATAAGATTCGCTAACCCAGCTTTCTTCTCTCCTCTTGTAATAATAAACCTCCATGATTGTTGATTATGTGCAGAAGGAGCTTTATTAGCTGCATCTAATACTTCTAGCAGATCTGCCTGTTTTACGTCCTGATCTGAAAACATTCTTGTGCTATGCCTTTTGTTGATTGTTTCTATAGTTTCATTCATGGCTAGTATTGTATCACAAGCTTTATTCCCATATCACGCTGCATATGTTGTAAAAATATAACTAGCTATTATAATAAATAGGTCCTATACTAGAATCCAATAGTAATTAGTTAGTATACTTAAGGTTTAGTTATGTTATTTTTTCGCAGGTCACTGTTCAAAATTTCCGATTAATTAATCTCTGAAAGACTCACGTTACGATTAATTAAAAGGAAAGGAGCACACAATGAACAATAAATTATATGTAGGAAACCTACCATTCTCTGCTACAAATGACTCTATCACAGAATCATTTTCTGTAGCAGGAACTGTAACTTCAGCTAATGTAATCGTTGATAGAGACACAAACCGTTCTAAAGGTTTTGGTTTCGTTGAAATGGGTACAGAAGAAGAAGCTAACGCTGCAATCGAAGCATTAAACGGCAAAGATATGGGCGGAAGAGATTTAAAAGTTTCTCTTGCTAAGCCAAGAGAAGCACGTCCTAGCAACAACCGTTGGTAAGATAACTTTGAAAAGGGTAGCACTTCGGTGCTACCCTTTTTTTTATTCATCCGAGTCTTCTTCATCAAGATCCTTATATCGTAAAAAATAAAACTCATAATCTATAACCACAATCGATTTATTAAAATATATCTCTTTAGTAAGCATACTGCTATGTCCTAATGAAATCTTAACCCCTGGAAATATATTTCCCTCTGCTGACAATTTAGGATCCTTCTTTTCTTCTATCACATCGTTAAGAACACCTATCTCGCTCATTAGCTTATTATTTTCTTGTTCCTGCCTAGCAATAGCACTATTAAGCTTTTTTAAATGTTCTACCATAGACCGCAGCCTATCAGCATCCACTACTCCCTTTTTATATCTAACCAACTTCAAGCAGAGTATCGATTGAACTTCTTTTATTTGCTGCAACTGCTTTTCCAACTCTTCTTTATGCCTATTTATTAGCTTTATTTTTTCTTCTATATCCCTCACATCTCCAATTTTTATTACTGTTGGAGTCTCAATCTCTGTACCAACATCTCTGGCTTGCACTAGCTTTCCGGCTACTAATTTTCCCCCAATGATGGCGCCATCTTCTTTATCACAATAGATACTCTCTTTTGCAGTTACATTGCTGTGTCTAATAGCAGAACTTACATATACACATCTACCAGAAACTACATTGGCAGCCTCAATATGCCCAGAAATAACATCTAGCTCAGCTTGAATATAGCAATTGCCACGCCCTAAAACACCTTTAACAATGGTAACTGTTCCTCCAGCTATAATGGTTGCAGCCTCAACAACCCCTTTAATTAGAATATCTCCTGTTGTTTGAACCTTGAAATCATTAAGTACGTTCCCCTCGATTTCAACATCTCCATAAAAATCTATATCACCAGTAGCAAAATCGACATCGCCTCGCACATGAAGCTTTGTTTCAATGGACACTTTGTTGCTTCCCCATTTCAAAGAACCACTAACCTTTGCATATGCTTCTAACCCGTTCTCTGATAACTCGACGTTATCCCCTGCTTTAATAAAAACATCTTTCCCTACATGTGCTTTTATTTTTTTACCATACACATCACATCCATCAACATTAGAACTTACTAGTGGATGCTTTTTTATTAGCAAATCTCCAGCCTTAACAAGCTCAATCAAATTCAATTCATGTTGATCTACAGAACCATCTGCTGACATCTCAGGAGTAGGCTTCTTTTCTGCTGGATCAAAGAAAAGCTCTAACCATGCATCTGCACCATCCTCAACAACCTCACCTATGGCAACCTCAACTTCTTTATCTATCGCAGCCTCACCGCTTGCAAGCTCAACTTCTTTATCAAAAACATGCTCTTCCAAAATCATTTGAATATTATCATTATTTATTCCATATACAACGCCATTTTCAGATAATAAATCTAAAATATCCTGAAGCTCTACCTGAGTGCATTCAGAAGGAATAGACATGATTACTGCCATATTATCTTCAGAAACTGATATGCTTATTTGTACTAGTGGATTCTCGCCCATATATATATTATTCACCCTTTTTTAATTTTGCCCAGTATATATGCAAATAAACATTGGAATTCTTCGTAGGATAAATCATTAAAGACTTAAATAAGTTCTCAATCAATTTTCTGATAATTTATCCATCAGCAGTTTGATTCTAAACTAATTGATGAAATATTTCACAGTTTATAATTCAATAAAAATAAGACTTGCAACAAAAACCTCAAAGTAGTAATCTATGGATACAGGTTTATTGGTGAAATATTTCACAAATGAGAAGAAGGGAGCAAGCAAGATGATACCGACAGCTACAGCTGAAAGACTTTGCAAGATATACGGTCTGCTACAAATCATTAAACCGGACACTGAGTATGTATCCTCAAAAACGCTTGCAACTATGATGGGAACTACTGGCCATACCATAAGGAAGGATATAAGCGCACTAAAGGTAACTAACTTCACGAGAAGAGGCTACCATGTAGATGAGCTATCTAATACTCTTGGGAAAGCACTGAAACTATCTCGTCCGTACAAATCTTGTATTGTAGGACTTGGAAGACTCGGCAATGCCCTAATAGACTATGAATCCTTTAAAAATGATGGGTTTGATATCCTTGCTGGGTTTGACAGCAACATCAACAAAGTAGAACGACTACAAACAAGCATTGATGTTTATCCATCTACCGACATTGAGAATATCGTAAAAGGAAAAAACATAGAAATAGGGATTATTGCTGTCCCTCATAAGGCAGCACAGGAAGTTGCAACAACACTAATAAATAGTGGAGTAAAAGGCATATTAAACTTCTCTAACGCACAAATACAAGTGCCTAAAGGAGTTGTCTTGTATAATATGGATTTCACATCAGCCTTAAGGTTTGTTGTGTCTCAAATGAACTAAGGAGGAAATGATGAAAAAAGTACTAACACTAAACCCAATCGCAAAAGAAGGATTATCTCTTTTGCCGCTAGATGACTACGAAATAGGAACAGAAATCTCTAGCCCAGAAGCAATCTTGCTTAGAAGCTTCAAAATGCACGACATGAAGCTACCTGATAGCCTATTAGCTGTCGGAAGAGCTGGTGCTGGTGTAAATAATATTCCAGTAGATAAGTGCCAAGAAAAAGGAATCGTTGTTTTTAACTCTCCTGGCGCAAACGCAAATGCAGTAAAAGAACTAGTAATAGCAGGTTTGTTGCTTGCATCTAGAGATGTTTTTCAAGCAATGAACTATGCACAATCCATAAAAGGAAAAGGCGACGAAGCTCCTTCTTTAGTAGAAAAAAACAAAAGCCAATTTGCTGGATGTGAGATTGCAGGAAAAACTCTTGGAATTATCGGTCTTGGCAAAATTGGAGTAATGGTGGCTAATTCAGCCTTAGATCTTGGCATGAACGTAATTGGTCTAGACCCATTTATTTCTGTAGAAGCAGCATGGGGGCTATCTAAAGAAGTGAAGAGAGCAGACGGCATCGAGTCTCTATTAGGACAATGCGACTATCTATCCCTTCATACGCCTCTTAACGATGCAACTAGAGGAATGATTAACGAAGATAAAATAAAATGCATGAAAAAAGGCATAAAAATTCTTAACTTCTCTAGAGGCGGAATTGTTAATAACGAAGCTCTTATAAAAGCAATCGAAGAAGGAACTGTAGATAGATACGTAACAGACTTCCCTGATGATGAATTGCTAGGGATAGCCCAAGTTATAGCGATACCACACCTTGGAGCATCTACCGGAGAAGCTGAAGTAAATTGTGCTATTATTGTTGCTAATCAGGTAAAAGATTTTCTTGAAAAAGGGAACATCAAAAATTCTGTAAACTATCCTAATGCCAAATTGCCTATTAGCTCAGATTATAGACTTGCAATCATGAACAAAAATGTGCCAAATATGGTAGGACAAATTTCATCTGTGCTTGCAGATGCAAAAGTTAACATTGTTGAAATGCTTAATAAAAGTAAAGGTGACTATGCCTACAACATTATTGATATTGAAAAAGAGATAGATGAAAAAACTCTTAAGACTATCACGGATATTAAAGGGGTAATCAAAGCTAGACTTATTAAAATCAAATAAGACAAAAAAACCATGCTGGAGAAATCTAGCATGGTACAATTAAATTATGAACTTACAACGACTTAAGATAGCTGAAAACCAATTTCTTGAGCTATATCCAGAAGGATTCCAAGACCCTGAGATGCTGCAAATTGGCAAAAAACATCGCGTGACCAAGATGACACAAAATGTACATGAAATGTTTGCACCAGAGAACTTTGAAAACACAAAACAAATCACAATAGACATGGGCAAAATAGCTGCTCGTTCTTCGGTAGTTTCTGTTTTTGAAAAAGTTAAATTTAAAGACTTTATGAATACCTTGGCTGAGGATGAACATCTTTTTGTTGCTAATGCACTTAAAGAGCTTCTACACGGAAAACAAGAAAATGGTTTTAATGATCTTGTAGATTTTCTCCAACCTATAAAACTAGCAAAGTGGACACTATTGACTGTTATTCCTGCATATTATTATCCAAATAAAGAAGTATTTATCAAACCAACCACTGTTAAAAATATTATAGAAATATTTGAGCTTGAAGGACTACAATACAAGGCTACTCCTAGTTATGATTTTTATAAAAAATATAAGAAAGTATTATTTGAAATGAAGAAACAAACTCCAAAATCGCTGCGACCCAACAACCTAGCTTTTACTGGGTTCTTAATGATGGCAATAGATTTATGATATTTCAGGCAATTAACTTAGAAAAACTAAACAACCCATTAAGATTAGAATGGGTTCCACCAAAGCTTCTTTGGCAGGCCCTAAATGTTTCAAAAAAAGGTAATTTTGTTGATATCGGTGCTGGCAGTGGTTACTTCACAAAAGAACTTTTAAACTTTACCAAAGATAGTATAATTTTTGCATTAGATATCCAGCAAAAAATGCTAGATTATATTTCTGAGAATATGCCAGATAATATCAAACCAAAACTTATTTCCGATGGAATATTCCCAATAGAAAACAGCTCAATTGATGCTGTTTGGTCTATAAATGTATATCATGAAATTAAAGATCTTTCTCTCTTTTTGTCTGAAACAAAACGGATACTAAACCCAGGCGGAAGATTGCTAATAGTTGATTGGGACAAAAATCTAGATGCCTGTGAACATGGGCCAAAATACGAAACAAGAATAGACTCAAAGCAAATAATTAAAGAGCTCACTGAAGCTGGACTTATAGACTCTAACTGCATTACAAAAGGACTCACAAATCACTACGCCATAACTGCTGCAAACCCGTCTTAAGTAGTTATCTCGCCAACAATATGGTTTGTGTTTCCATAAATTGATTTACTATTATTTAAAAAGCATCAAATGCTAACATATCAACTAAGAAATTAAATATATTTTCCCTTTAAAATAATCTCAATATGCTTTTTTTTATACTTTTATAATAGAAAATAATTATCAAAGAAACAAATATCAAAAAACAGCCTGGCAGCAAACCTGCTACAACCGCTTCATTTCCTAAGACAATCCCTATGAACATAGCAATTGCAGGATTAATAAAAGTATAAGTCACTACTCTATAATTTGGCTCGTTCTTTACTAAATAATGAAAACTAGCGAAGGCAATACTCCCAAAGAATGACAAGTAGGCTACAGAAAGCCAAACATTAAGACTAACTTCACTCCAAGCTACAGATTGAATAGGTTCAACAAACTGCATACCAATAACACATGCCAATCCAATAACAATAAACTGGATACTTGCATGCGTGAAGCTATCATCTGGCAACGGCAGTTTCTTGCTTAGCGACGTTCCTAACGACCAAGACAAAACAGCAGCAAAAAGCAAAAAGAAATATGGATTATATGTAAAAACAAAGCTTTGCCCATCAAACAAAAGTATTCCGACACCCAACAAACCAATTAATATCCCGACCACTGCTGAAAAATCAACTTTATTCCCAAGTAAAAATCTGTCAGTAAAGACTACTACTAATGGCGTACACGATATAACCAAAGAAGCCATATAGCTATCAACCCCTTTTACTGCAATCATTACAAATCCACTGCCGCCTACTAACAAACATGTTCCAATAATTATTGATGACATTATTTGCTTTATTGAGGGAAAGCTTTTTATCTGTCGCAACAATAAACCTGCGCCTATCAACAACATAAAGCTTCCAAAATTCCTAATCCCTACAACATAATATGGAGATATCCCTGTAACTGCAAATTTCATAAAGAAATATGTTGTTCCCCAAATAATATAAACAGCCAAATAAGCAAATATTTTTATCATGTTAATTATGATAGATAGTAATATAGTTTTTGTAAAAGATTTTATATAAACTGTAAGAGTTGATCTGTCTCTGCTAGCCATTGCCACTTTAGCTTATCCAAAGCTATTTTATGTTTTATTAAATTATTATTTGCATTCTCCAAATTGATTAAAGCTTGGATAAGAGCATTTAAAGTTGATTTGCCTAATAAATAATCTGCTTTCTCATCTTTAGCTATACTTGTAAGCAAACTTATTTTCTTTTCGCCTAAGACTATATGCTTCTCCTCTAACTCTATGCTGCGTTTAAGCTGTTGCAAATTAATACTGCGATCCCTTTTGAACTTACTTTGTTCACGAATAAATATAAGGGTTCCCAATTTAGCTACTTCTGCTGCAGCTAATTCTTTATTGTCAGAAAAGGGAAATCCTATTCCTAAGCCAACATAAGCTTTCTTAATACTACTAGCGCTACCTGAAGGATAATGTGTATAAGAGATCTCCCCGTCTAAACTTACCTCTGGACTTAAATCGTCTTCAGCAATCAAAACACTCAAAGAGCTTATCTGAGATTCAACTAGTAATTGCTCATCTGTCCTACTAATAGTTTCTTGAAATGAAAACAAATCTTTATTTGACTTAGTGATTAAAGGAAAAGAAGGAACAACTAATCCTGTCTCAGACAAATACATCTCTCCTAAAATATTCTCAGCCATATTTTTTAATTCATTCTGTCTAAGTAGTAAATTATCTTCCTTTTCTAATAACTGCAATTTGACTTTATTAACATCTATTTCTCTAGCAATATAGTTGCTCTTTCTGTCTAAAATATCTTCTAATAATTTGCGATAATCATTAACCAAACCCTCTGCAGAATTTTCTTCCAAAGACAGAGAATACCAATCGTAATAATCATTTATAAGCGACAGCAAATAATCTTCATATCTTTCCATTATTTCAAGCTGTGTTAAATAAATATTTAATACTCTGGCTTTTTCTTCTAACCAAAACTTATATCCGAAACTATTACGAAGTAATGGCTGCTCTATTCCAAGAGCATACTTCTGCTGGTCCTGATTAGTACTAGTTTGAGTTCTTGTATAAGAACCTGTGAATGTGGTGCCAGTTCCTAACAGAAACTTGCTAGCTGAAAACGTTAGCTCAGGATTATATAGATCTGAGCCACTAATAAGAAATGTATTGCCTAATCCAACTGAAAATTCTAAATCCTCCTGTTCTTTATCAACTATATAGTTTGGGCTAATCAGTCCCTTTTCAGCTAGAATATTAATAATAGCTGGATTATTCTTTACCGCTACTTGTAAAAAATCTTCCATCTTTAATACATCTTGCACTGCAAACAACTGCCCCGCCATTAATACTAAAATAAACAATCTTTTCATAAGAACTTCCTTTTGATTAAATTCAGGACACTAAACATAACAGGAACAAGGCAAAGCGTAATAACTGTAGCAAAAATAAGCCCCCATCCCATAGCCAACATCATTTCACCTAACATTGAATCATATCCCGCAATGCCATAGGCTGTTGGAAACAATCCTGCCACCGTTGTTATCGTGGTCAGGACGACCGCTCTAAGCCTTGTTTTTGCGATATCCGCTATTTCAGCATCTACGAGTAGCTCTTTCTTCTTTCTCTGCTCATCGAGCAATTTAGCAATCATTACAATAGAGTCATTTACAACTATTCCAGACAAACCTAGCACCCCAATCAAAGTAAAAAACCCATATAAATGCATCCCATGAAAATAATAAGCAATAATTACACCAATAACACCAAACGGAATACTAAGCATTATCACAAGAGGAACTGAGAGAGAATTGAATAACAATGACAATATTATATAAATTAACAGCAACACCATGCCTAAACCAAAGGCAAACTCATTAGCTGACTCCCGGCTCTCTTCCACTTCTCCAGCAAAATATATATAACTAGACGGAGACTCGGCCATAAGCGTTGGAAAAAGCTCTGCCTCTATCTGCGTCGCAACATCTAACGGTGTTCTTTTTACATCTTCTTTCAAATCTGCAAATACTTTAGTTCTTCGCTTCTGATTTTCTCTCTCAATAGAGCTTGGCACTGACTCATAGCTATAATCTACAAGTCGATTCAATGGCACCAAATAACCTTGGCTAGTTTCCACAGGTAACGCAAGCAAAGAATCGATATCGTATCGATATTTATCAAATGAGGTTAGCTTCACATCTACTTCTTGATCATCAATCATTAGATAATAAAGCCTACTGCCCTCAACTATTGACCTCAAGGTAGAGCCGATGGCACCAGGACTAACACCAAGCCTCCTTATATAATCTCGTTTAAGCTTCACTGTATATTCCCAATTCTTCATTGGCTCATCTATTTCAGCATTCTTCAAAACAGAGAAACTGTTCAAATATTCAACTATCTCATTAGCGATTCTTGCCCTAACTTTATCATCATTTTCTAAAACAACTATTTCCATAGGACTTCCACTAGCCTGGCCAAACCTACTTTTGTTTATACGAAATCTATCCAAGCCAGTAATCTTATCAAATTCCTTTGTCCATTTTTTCAAAAGCTTCTTTGATGAGATATTTCTTTTTTCTACAGGCACCAATTCTATAACCATAAAGAAATTATTTTCCTCTGCCATTCTTCCTCGCATACCCCTTGCAATGTAAGTTCTATACCCAACAACTTCTTTGCCAACGTAGCTATTTATAACATCCTCTAGCTCTCTAACCTTCTCTGCAGTAGCAAGCCTATCGGTTGCAGCTGGCACTATGCCGGAAAGGCGAAGCTCTGTAGTCTCTTCATTTGGGAACATGGCAAACTTAAATTGTGTTTTAAAAATAAACAGAGAGCCCACTAACAATAAAACAAATAAAGCCAACAATTTTGCCTTATGCTTTAAAATCCTCTGAAGCAATTTCCCATATCTATCTTCTATATTGTAAAACCAATGCCTTTTCTTCTTATCAGTCTGTTTCTTTTTAGGCCTGAAGGATTTAATCCAAATTGGAAGATGAAGGTTTAAATGTCCTGGCAAAATCAAAGTAGACTCAAACAAACTGGCAGCTAGCATCAAGGAAATTACGACTGGCATACTTTGGATAATTCGAGACATTTTTCCTTGAAACATCAACAAAGGCACAAACGCTAAACAAGTTGTTATTATACTGGCAACTATCGGCTGGAATACAAAAGTTGTTCCATCTATAGAGGCTGTCTCATCATCTGCGCCTTCCATTTTCTGCCTAGTTATATTCTCAGCCACTACTATCGCATCATCTACCACCATACCCAAAACAACTATCACTGCCGCTAGCGTGACATTGTTAATCGTAAGCCCCATTAGCGAACCGGCTATCATTGTAAAACAAACAGTAAAAGGAATTCCTATTGCCACCCAGAACCCTGCTTTAAAATTCAAAAATATAAACAAAATCGCCAGTATTAATAGAAAACCTATCATTCCATTCTGAACAATAAGAGATATCCTATTTCGTACTGTAATACTTTCATCATCAAGAGTTATTAGCTTTACACTAGTATCCTTCAGATTATTCTGACGGAATTTCTCTAACTGTTCTTGTACCTCATCAACTGAATCAATTATTCCCGAATCACTTGATTTAACGATATTCAATTGCACTGATTCATATCCATTGGCTTTCATTATCTGTGTTGTTTCTTGGAAACTAGAGCGAATTGTGGCCACATCTCTCAGTCTAATAAAATTACTATTGAAACTGCCCTGAATAGTAAGATTCTCTAAGTCTTCTATGGTATCTAATTCTGCTAATAAAGTAACACTTGATTCATTATCATCTTTTAAAGTTCCAGCAGGAATTCTAACATTATTATTCTTAATTTCGCTAAGGACATCAGTAATAGATATCTGATATTTCTCAGCCTTCTTTGGGTCAAGCTGGATTGTAATCTCATCTTCTAGATAATTAGATCTATTCACTTCTCTAACCTGTGGCAGATTTAGCAATTGGTTCTCTAAGGCTATTACAAGCTTTTGCAAAGAGGCACGTTTCTCATCATCTAATACTATTGATGACTCATCATATAAAAAGATATCGATAATTGATTTTTGAGATGTCTTAAACTCTCTAAAAGAAGGCTCATCATCTATCTCATCAGGAAGCTTAACGCTGAGAACCACACTCTTTATATTATTAACAACCTCAGCTCTTTCACTAGGGTTATTATCAAGCTCCAAGGTAACGGTTGTTTTACTGTTACTTACTCCACTTATTACTTCTCTAATTCCTTCTAATCCTTTTAATGCATCTTCCAATGGTCGCGTCACGAAGTACTCTACTTCTCTTGCAGAAGCTCCTGGATAAGACACCGAAACACGTAACGTGTCAAAAGTCACATTAGGCATCTCTTCTTTATTAGTAGTGTTCCAGAAATAAATGCCACCTAAGAGCACACCAAAAATAATAAAGTTTGCAAGTAGGTGTCTTCGTACGAAATATGAGATTAATCCTCTTAACATTGATTGATTTCCTTTTAATGAAAAAATACTGTGCCTATTTTATATACAATTATATCATCACGATAGTTCCACAATAATACTCATAAATAATAATAGACCAACACCATCTTACTTTAAGACTGCAAAATAAAATATAAGATGCGATAATGGTAAACATGAAAAACATTACGCTTATAGCAACAACCAGCATTGGATTAGAGAAAGTAGTCTCTGAGGAGCTTAAAGCACTTGGATACACAGACCTTACTATCCATAATGGCAGAGTAGAGTTCCCTGCTGAACCTAAAGATATTTGCAGATGTAATATCTGGCTAAGAGCTGCTGACAGAGTTCTTATTAAAATAGGAACATTTAAAGCAACTACTTTCGACGAACTTTTTGACCAGACAAAAGAACTAAACTGGGGAGAACTTATTGGACCTAAAGACCAATTCCCTGTAGTAAAATCAGTTTGCGTAAAATCAGTTCTATTTTCTAGATCAGACTGCCAAAGACTAGTAAAAAAATCAGTTGTAGATAGTCTAAAACGACATCATGATGTTAAAAATTTACCAGAAACAGGATCTATCTATAATATCCGACTTGAGATAAACAAAGACCAAGCACTACTGAGCATTGATACTAGTGGAGAAGGTCTTCATCGTAGAGGATACAGACTAACATCATACACCGCACCAATCAGGGAAACACTTGCCGCAGGGCTTATCCTTCTTAGTAGGTGGAAAGGCGGAGACAGAGCGTTTATCGACCCTATGTGTGGAACTGGTACGCTACTAATTGAAGCAGCTATGATAGCTAGAAATATTGCACCTGGTCGCAACAGAAAGTTCTATAGCGAGCAATGGAATTGGATATCAAAAACTTCTTGGGCAAATGCTAGAGAAGAGGCAGAAGAACTATCAAGACCTGACGAACCATTTCTAATATTTGGATCTGACTATGACTATCAAGCAACAAAAATAGCCAGAGAAAACATCCGTAACGCTGGATTTGAAGATATCTACGTACAAAAAATGCCAGTGAAAGAAATAACATCAAAACATAAAAATGGCGTTATCGTAACAAACCCTCCTTATGGTGTAAGACTAGACGACAGAGAAGAAGTAAACGAGCTATATAAGCAACTAGGAAAAACGTTCCAAACAAACTTCCCTGAATGGTCTTATTATTTACTTACTCCAAATGAAAGATTTGAAGGTCTTTTTGGGAAACAAGCTGATAAAAAAAGAAAACTATTTAATGGTGGAATCCAATGTTGGTATTTCCAATTCTTCGGCACGAACTTTAAAAAGAAAAGACAGGACTAATCTACTAGAAACCTCCTATCTCATAGACAGGAAACAATAATTTTCAAAACCTAACTTAAATTCGATATTCTTGCGAACAGAAATTTTAATCAGTATAATAATAATTGAGTAAATTTAATAAAGGAGAGAGATATGGATATTTATGTAGGAAACCTGAAATATGAAGTAAGCGAAAATGATCTTCAAGAACTTTTCGCAGAACACGGAGACGTAGCTAGAGTAAAAGTTATAAAAGATAGAGATACCGACACATCAAAAGGATTCGCCTTCGTAACAATGGACAACGATGCTGAAGCAAACGCTGCTATTGAAGCGCTTAATGGCAAAGATCTTGATGGTAGAGCTGTAACAGTAAACGCCGCTAGACCAAAGGCTTAAACTAAATAAAAAAAGGGCAGTACCTAGTACTGCCCTTTTTTATACTCTCAACAAACATTCAAACTAATTAGCAGAGAATCTAAAAACCCTGCCTGCTTGTATGCCAACTATATCACCATCTTTATCTTCTGTTAGTCCAAATATATCTACAGCTCCGTTGCTTACGGCAAAAGTTGCCTCAGCCAAAGTTACTCCACATGCTGGATAAGCCCGAATATCTTCTATTCCCGAAACAATAAGCAACCTCGTTTCACTTGCATATACCAAAGAAGGAACCGCAATTGCTACATTATGACTAAATATATCTGACTGTAATATCTTGTCATAACTACCATCAGAATTGTATCTCAATATATTAGCTTGTTCTGGAGAAGTTAGTTTATCGTATGCTAATACATAAATAGCCCCATCGTCATCATGACCACAAACCACCTCAGCACTATTAGTCTGCACATTATTCAAAGTCGCCATTATATTCCTTGAAGCTGGATTAGTCATATCTACCCTTAGTACCTCCAAGGTATCTGTAGCAGACTCTCTAAGCACTATCATCAGGTTCATCGTAGCATTATGCGCCATATCAACAATTCCTGTTATTCCTGTAGCCCAAGGAGTAGAAGTGCCTATGCCTGCGCCTGTGTCTGTGATTATTTCTATATCTCCGTCAGCCCAAGCTGCATAAATATTTCCACTAACGTCATTCATAATTGTGCGTAACCCAACACCACTATTTGTATAATAAGTCGCTTTACCGCTGGGAGTTAATTTAGATATATAGTCTTCCCCTTGTAATAAGATATCGCCATTAGCCATTCTTGCGATATAGTCAGAATTCATATATTGAGTAAGAGCTTTTGTATCACTTGCGCCAATATCAAACCATATTATATTTGCGCCAGCATTTTGCAGCATTACCATTGCACCAGAAGAACCTGCCGCATCCCACCAACACATATTGCCAACACCAGAATCTGCTAACATCAAAGATGTGCCACCCGCAGTCTGGATGCCATTAACCGCATCAAAAACATTAATTGTTAAAGTATTAGGATTGTATTCAACAGTAATAGGCTCATAGGTGTTTAAAATTCCTAAACCAGAAAGAACTGTTACAGAACTACCAGGGTTAGTTGTATCTATTTTCTTAAGAGTCCCTGTATATGTTTCTGTATAATATAGAACATTCTCACTAGCCACATATGCCAACTGATAAGCACCGTTGGTATTAGAATCCATTACTACTTGGCTCCCCATATTTGCATTATATTTATAGATATCTGTGCCAGTAGTCTGTGAACTAGCATATATATCATCATTGGATGAAGCTACTTCAAAAAAACTCCAACCTTGAGAATATCCAGAAGCCAACAATTCTAGCCTACCGGTCCCTGGCGTATAGGTATATACCTTATCAGATACACCTATTAAAAATCTCTGTGCATTTGGTTGCCATGCCATACATCTTAAATCTGATTTGGTAATACCTTGTACGCCTAAATCATAGTATTCAGAAACAGTCTTATCTGAAGATGCCACTTTAAATATTTTACCAAGCGTTTTATCTAAAACAAAAGCATCGCCATTTGGTCCGACACAAATAGACTGAGGATATACGAAATCATGCTCATAAACTAAGGAAACTGACCACTGCGGATCTACACTGGTAAAAATTGCCGAAGAACTAGAAGGAGGACTTCCGCCGTTATCTACTACTCCGCAACCAACAAGAAAAAAACTTATTACAATAGAAATTACTATTAACTTTTTATTCATAAGTAAAGTATATCATAACGACAATGCAAAATTTAGCACTTTTAAAATTCTAGGCTAATATCTAAATTAAGAACTCAAGTTATTAAAATAACGACCGAAAATAACTTAACAAAGAAAAAAGGAGGTATTTATGACTAATAGCGAAAACTCATTTACTAGCACAAATATTCTTAGACTTGCTTATGAAAGCACTAACTCTTCAGGAAAACCTATATTTACTGAAACATTAGAATTAATTGAAAAGTAGCTTAACGCCTGCCTGAAACTCATTAATCATTAGCTCCTTGCCCGTTAGATATTTTTCTTGCTCTAAAGTCATTTCATAATAAGCACTCCACTGCTTATCAAAATTATAATTCAACCTAACTTCTATGCCCTTTTCTAAATAAGTACCAACTCTATTTGAATAATAATACTTTGCATAATAAAAACTCTGCTTGTTCAAAGCACCATTATACGAAACCGACGCTAGCAACAAATCCTCATATGGAAAAACCCTTAACCATTCACCAGAAATATTTAACCCTCTTACAAAAGGCACTCCATACCTAAGAGCAATACTTATCTCTTGGACATTATCACTTCGATAATCATAATAATTATTAAATACTGAAGTAAATACTGACAAATCCTCATTAAGCCTATTCTCATAAAGCAAACCCCAATAATCTATAAACCTTGGAGTAGCGCCCCGCAACATCTCATATTCTCTACTATAACTAAATGCTAACTTGGATAATTCTAGCTTTTTTTGAAACAACAAACTCCAGGAAACGGGATTTCTATTTCCTGCAACCGAATAGAAACTGGTTCCTATATCTGAATACTTATGCAAATCTACACTCGCATCAATCGAATACCTTTTATCTAGTCTATGTGTTATCCCGGCGGCAAAAACCACATCCGCAATATGGTGATCCAGTCTGCCTAAAACACTGTTTACATCTTTGTATTCAACATTATTTACTAACACAAACCAATCTGTATCATCTCCATTACCGTCCATAAATTTAACAAAAGAATATTTTGTGTCTGTCGCGTAATCTTCCCTATTTAAAACATTATCTCTTTCTTTTACATTAGAGTTCCAATTCCTAAAATAAACCTCTGGAAATTCTCTTCCGCTCACCTCAGGACTCTTTATTTGTTTTAAATACGCTCCGGAAGCCCTCATATGTATTGATGCCTCGCCAACAAGTTTATTATTTTCAACGAACAGATAATTCTTTTTTATATGAAGCTTTTCTAAAAGTGATACGGCCTCAACATTATCTACAAAGTTTCCCACCACAAGTTCAGCATACTTTATAGCTTCGTTGAGATCACCTGCCCAGTAATATAAACGCGAAATTCCAAATAACGCTTCCTCGCTATTATTATCAAGAATCAACACCTTTTTATATACTTCAATGGCTTTATTATATTGCGACTGATGAGTTAACATCTCTGCATAAATATTCAAAACTCCAATATTATCAAAATACTTTTGACTGGCTTTCTCTGCCATTAGAAATGCTTCTTTATCATTACCTTTCCAAAAGGTAACTCTAATAATGCCTATTTCTGCATCCCAATACTGAGGATTCTTGCTCAAAACCAATTGGTATTGAATAATTGCATTATCATAAGCTTTCGCCCAACTCAAGACACTTGCCTTATGAATGCGAACATCTAAATCGTTTGGATTCTCTCGAAGCAAAGCATCGTATATGCCAATCGCTTGTTGGTACTTGCCGGAATAACTTAATTCCTTTGCGTTTTTAATGCTTGTTTCTCTATCTGCAGCCATACCAAAAGCAAAAAGAAAACAAAGCATATATACCATTAATTTTGGCTTCATGCTTATATCCTAATATATATTTCAACAAAAATATATTAAATTAATGCTTCTTCAATTTATATTTTGAAGATTGTTCTCTATAATAGAATTATGCAACTAGAACCATATCATTTAGGAAATGACATTTATTGGGTTGGCGCGATGGACAATGAGGGGGAACTGCAATGCAACCCATACTTAATCATTGATGAAGATGAATCCACACTTATAGACCCAGGGTCTGTTCTAGACTTTGATATTGTAAAATCCCAAATTGAAAAATTAATTCCATTAACACAGATAAAACATGTAATATTAACGCACCAAGACCCTGATTTATGCGCAGCTGTACCATTATTTGAAGCAGAAGGTCTGGAGTTCCAAATTGTCACACATTGGAGAGCTGCAATTCTTCAAAAATATTATGGGATAAAGTCTCCTTTTTATTTAGTAAATGAACATGGGTTTGAATTACAACTAAAATCAGGAAGAAAAATTGATTTTCTTCACACTCCCTATCTACACTTCCCTGGTGCAATTATGGCTTATGACCAACAATCAAAGGTCCTGTTCTCCTCTGACTTATTTGGTTCTTTTTCAAAAAACAACAAACTTTTTGCTGATAAAAACTATATTGAAGGCATGAAAGTCTTCCATGAAAACTATATGCCTTCAAATGACATACTACAGCCAATCATGGAGCTTATACGAAACATCCCGATATCAATAATCGCACCTCAACATGGATCTATTATCAATAAAGATATTACAAAATATATCAATATTCTTAGCAGCCTAGAGTGTGGAGCATTTATAACACCGATAAGAAAACATATCGCAGATATCGGCGGCTATACTGGGGTTAGTAATTTAATCATTAAAAGACTTATTGCCGTCTTTACGCCAAGTGACGTAAAGAAACTATTCCAAGAAACACCGATTAAAGTAAATATTGAAGACGGAATTATTGAGGATTTTAGTTCATCCGGGCCAGAGCTATGGAATAATTTATTTGAAATCATCTATTCAAAAAAAGGCTACTCTTGGATAAGTGTTCTCGAGACTATTGTAACTAGAATCTGCAAAGAATATGGGATTGAACAACCCGAAGTTTATCAAAAAGAAGTTCTAGGACTTCAAAAAAAAACTGAACAACTTACTAAAGAGAATGTAAAACTACTGGACCAGAATAAAAAGCTAGGGCAAGATATCACCAACACAAAAGACTCTATGACTCAGGACCTAGCAACACATCTTTATAACGAACCTTTCTTTTATAACTTTATCAAAGATCAATCAAAACACTATTCACTAACTGATGAATCATTTCATATAATCATATTCGAACTTCTTGAATATCAGCATATGCTAGACAATATCGGCACAAACGAATTAGATGAAGTATTAAAAGGAATTGCTTTTATACTAACCTCAAATAAACAGCTTAATTCTGAAATATTTAGATTGTCTGGGCCATATTTTGCTATATTTTCAAACAACCCTGACAAACAACAAATTATTGATCTTGCCTATAGCCTTAGGAATAAAATTTCCACATCAAACATCTTTCAAACTAATGTCTCCGTAACAGGCGGTCTCGCAAGTATTGAAGAAACAAAAAGTGACAAAAATCATGTTAATTCTTTAATTAGAATGGCAAAAGCACGATCCTCTCTTGCAAAAAGAGACAACACACTACAAGTTTGTGTAGATTCGTGTACGCCTGGAAGCTTACATCAAATTGACATTCTATTAGTAGATGCCGATACGCATAACACAAAAATACTTTCCAACATCTTTACACAACTTGGTTATTCCACAAAAAGCTGTGTTGATGGGCAATCTGCTATAGAACAAATTGAACAATTAAAACCTAAAATAATAATATCAGAAGTTATCTTGCCAAAAGTAGATGGTTTCTCAATAAAAAAATATCTATCCGAACAAGCAGAACTAAGCGGAACTCCTTTCATATTTGTTTCTTTTAAAAAAGATGAGCGTTCAGTAAAAAGAGCTCTAAGTCTCGAAGTGGATTACTACTTTCAAAAACCGTACATGCTTTCAGAAGTAGTTGGAATTGTTAAAAACAAACTAAACAAAATGATTAATGATTGAACTTCTAAGGTCACACCCAGTATCGACAACCATTCTTCTTAGCTTTATTGGTCTCTTCCTTCTAGCTTATATTGGCTGTGTCTTTCAATTCTTGAAAAATAAATATTCAGAACTAATCGATCCGCATATTGCAAATATTCTAATTAATAAGTTTCGCTACCAAACAAATATTAGCAACAAAATAATACTTATCATTCACTGGAAAAAATTTATCCATCAATTCATTAATATAAAACAGCAAACCAAACTAACCAAAACACTGCCTCATAATGTAAATAAATTCATAAAAATTCATAAAATAGACAAAAAAATAATTAAAATGATTAAAAGCGCCCATTCTGCAAAAAGAGCCATGGCAGCAATTATGCTAAGCCACCTCGGACAAGATAAACACACAAGAATAATTGAAAACAAACTAAGCAAAGAAACAAAAGACAACATCAAGATATATATGATATCCGCACTATGTGAAATCAAAGACACAGCCTCTATCCCTGTTATTATAAAATCATTCTTAACGTTATCGGACTTTCATCAAAAAAACACACAGTATTTGTTGTTTGAATTTAACAGAGAACTATTCTATTACTTCTTACGGATATTAAACCAAAAGAAATCCGCTGAACTAGAGAAATTAATAATTAATTTTGCTGGATATTACCCTGAACCTGATTTTAAAAAATATCTCTTAGAAAAAGCTATATGTTTTGACACAAGCATGGTTGCTTTAGCTGTAAAATCTCTTAAAAAACTATATTGGTATGAACTAAGCAAGCCCGAGTTTTTATACTCTGAGAATTTATCTGTCCAAATAGCAGCTATTGAAGGTCTTGCGAACTTACAAACTAAAGATAATTTATTAAACCTGCTAGAGTTAAGTTCAAACGAAAAACTTCACGCTCATATAATTGACTCAATTACCAAGATTGTTCACAGCAATATTCAGTTACTAGACACTATTCTATTACTCAACATGGCAAACTCAACTCCAGAAAAAAAGAAAATATTAGTAGCTGTAATTAATACGAAAATAGAATATATAATATTTAAGCTAGCTGGAAAAGACACAAATAAAACTACCCAACAGCAAGCCATTAAAACTCTAATCAAAGAATGTACGGTAAATGGGATCAGCGGATTCCTAGACAAAAACAATGACGTAGAGATAGAAAACAAAATCATTGAACTACTTAATGAAGAAATACATCAAAATCAGAACTTGAAAAATGAAGTTTGCAGATACTTTCCAGAAAAAATCATAAACAAATTGAGACTTCAAAGAATCGAACCTGAAAATCTAAGAAAACCTAGAGGGAAAGAACCATCCAGAAAAGCTTTTGTATATATAACACTCATTGGTTTTATTTCTTTCTTCCTGCTGTTATTCCTTTGGAAAAACTTACAAATCCTTGAATACCTTACAATCATAGAAGCATTAAGGCTGTATGTTATTGAATTCAATTATTATCTTATTTTTTACTCTGCATCTATTAATGCAATCTATTTACTAATTCTACTTTTGTCCCTAGCTGGTTTAAAAAAACAACTTACGTTTTGGAACCTCAAAAGCTTTTCTCTCTTATTTAAAAAAAATGTACTCCCTTCAATATCAATAATAGGGCCATCATACAACGAGGAATTATCGATTATTGATAGCGTTAACTCGCTGTTAAATCTTCGGTACCCTGATTATGAACTAATTATGGTTAACGATGGCTCTACTGATAACACACTTGAAAAGATCATTAACTTCTACAATATGGAACGATTCTCATCTTCACTTCCACAAAATATCCATACACAACCAATACGAGGAGTTTACAAGAGCGCTACTTTTCCAAACCTTACAGTAATTGACAAAGAAAATGGAGGCAAAGCCGATGCTCTTAACACAGGAATAAATGCATCTAAAAACAACTATATTTGTGCAATTGATGCAGATTCACTATTAGAGACCGATGCTATGCTCAAACTAGCATCTCAAACAATTGACTCTGATCATGAAATCGTTGCATCTGGAGGAAACATCTTCCCAATAAACGGATGCAAAGTTAGTCACGGGACGCTTGAAGAGTTACACATACCCAAGAACAACCTTGCAATACTACAAGGAGTGGAATACCTTCGAGCCTTTATGGCTAGAAGAATTGGATGGGCTCACATTAATAGCCTTTTAATAATCTCTGGAGCATTCGGCTTATTTAAACGAAGCAGTTTAATTGAAATAGGCGGGTACCTTACTGAAAAAAGCGAACTTAACAAGGACACGGTTGGTGAAGATATGGAACTAGTTGTAAGACTCAGAAAACATATGAGCGAAACAAAACAAAAACACGAAATAGGATATGCATACAATGCCAATTGCTGGACGGAAGTTCCAGAAAACCTGGCATCTCTATATTCGCAACGTAAAAGATGGCAAAATGGGCTCATAGACATCCTTAGCTTGCACAAGAAACTTATCTTTAATCGCAAATATGGGCCAGTAGGATTAATTAGCTTCCCATACTACTTCATCTTTGAATATATAGGACCGCTTATTGAAATAAAAGGGTACATCCTATTGATAGTTGCCGTTTTCTTTGGTCTCGTTAATCCAGCCACTGCACTACTCCTATATCTTTCTTCAATATTTATGGGAATGATGGTTTCGGCATTATCTATCTATATCTCATTAAAACAGTTCCCTTACTTCAACCTCAGGGAAACAACTAAAATGCTTGTATTCTCATTTATTGAAAATTTTGGCATACGACAACTGTTTAGCTTTTGGAGAGTAATCGTATTCTTTCAATCCCTTCACACAACCAAAGGTTGGGAGCCGATGAAAAGAAAAGGCTTCAACCAAACTTAAAGACAACTCAACTAGTTGTTACTCTGATTCTGTTGCTTCGACTGATCCAGTACTATCTGTAACTGTCGCTGCCTCAGGAGTTGCCTGCACTTTCTCTCTTGCGGCTGCTAATTCAGACTTAGAAACAAATCCTTTATTAGGCTCTGTTTTCATTAAATCTGGCAAAGAATTATCATTCTCGAGACTCTTATTATAAACCATTGTGCTAACATCTACGTCTACACGTTCATCTTCACCTGTCTCTTCGGTTGCTTTTAGCTTAATCTGGTCCGATGCTTTGTCATTTATAGAATCAGAACTTAGAGCGCTCTGTGCTCCACTTACTTCTCCAGTATTTGCGCTTTGTATTCCTTGAATCTCACTCATAATTGATACCCCCTTGTAAAAAATTATCTCTCTTCTTATTATAACGGCTATTTCGTATAATTTCTTGCATTTAAAAAAGCATCATTTGTTCAGCTAGTTTTATCCTATTCTCCAGGGGGCTTACGCTCTCTACATTCGCCCTTATTCTTATATGAATGTAAATCACCCCGGCCTAGTCAATAAGCCTGAATAATAACGCCTTAACTTGTCCTGTCAGAACATAACCAACATTACCAGTCGGTTTTATGATAAAATATAATTAGTTAATTTTTTCATGAAGGAGTCCTTTTTGCCTGTAATATTATGGAATGACACATTTTTAACTCACATCCCAGAATGTGATGACCAACACAAAAAGCTTTTTGATATCATCAACGCTCTTCATGACAACATTAAGGAAGACAACAACAAAGATACTTTAAAACAAATATTATTAGAACTTGTAGATTACACTAACTACCATTTCAAAACGGAAGAAGATCTTTTCGACAAATACAACTACCCGAACACATTAGTACATAAAAATGAACACAAAGAATACACAAAACTGTAAACGAATTTTATGAAAAATTTAAACAAGGCGATAATTTTATATCAATACAAGTATCTGGCTATCTAAAAGACTGGATAATTGAGCATACCTTAACAAGTGACCAAAGCTATTCGGCTTATCTTCGACAAAAAATGAATCAATAATTACTCTTCTTTCATCTTGATTAATAAACTTATACCAATCTCTAGCAATAATACGCATATTAGCTTCAGTTTTTCTGTGTGAGTCTTGAGAATACTGATAGACCAATGTATAAGTCATTAAAGATAAAGTTATCACTACTGTAAGTGCCACTCCGGAAAATATTTTCCCAGCCATTTCTAATATTTCTAACAGCAATTTTTGCAGATATTTCATCTTCAACTACATACTTATAAAAGTTGATTTGTGATACCTTAAGCAATTCTTCATATTCCGGATTATTCCAAAAATCTTTCATAACTTCTAGTGATTCTCTTAACGGCACATTGTAAGGTTTCAAGTTCCAAAAATCTTGAGAATTCAATGCCTTCTTAGAACAGGAATACCCTCCCAGCTTCAACCATTTTAGCTGAACATCTTCACGCACAAACCATTTCATAAATAACAACGAACTTTCTTTCTTCTGAGAATACCTTAACAAAGACAGCCCTTGTCCGCCTAAACTGGTATATTGTCCCGCAGGACCAGCTGGCAAGGCAAAAAAGCCAGTATCTTCTGCATATTTATTATAAGTGAGGTCTAATAAATCTGGCATAAAAGCAAAATAAATAAAAATCATTGATACCTTTCCCTGAACAAAGAAATCATTTGTATTTAGATATGCGCCATCCCATTTAGGAGTTCCTGTTAAATATAACTTTTTATACATCTGTAATCCCGCAATAGCTTCTGGAGAATCAATATAACCACGCACTTCTTTAGTTCTCATAGAGCCAAGATCTCCACCATAAGCCCAAATAAGAGCATCTGCGCCCATTGTTATTCGGTCATGTGCCGCTGAAGACCACACCGTTATTCCATATAAATCTTGCAAGTAATCTGATGGAGCCCATTCAGCCCATAGAATCCTTAGTGGCGTTATATTTTCGTTATTTAATGTTTTATTTGAACAACCAAAACAAAATAATGACAAGGCAAAGCAATGAAAATATACGCATATATGCTCCTTTGAAATCCTTACTATGTCTAGTAGTACTTATGCATAGTAGATATCAAGAGATTCGACTTGCTTTCCAGCCAACTGATTAGTTGTTAACATAGGCAAATTTCACAATAAGACAACTTTTGCTCTCGACATTTAGTCAAAAATAAGGTTATCTTTTAATATAAACTTTCTAGGAGGAAATATATGTTATCAGCTTTATTTTTAGTAATTTTTGTTGTAGTCATCATCTCTATTGGAATCTGGAGTATGAGAAAGATATCATCCGTAAATGATTTTTTTCTAGGTTCACGTAGCATTGGTCCTTGGCTATCCGCTATAGCTTATGGCACAACCTACTTCTCCGCCGTACTCTTTATTGGATTTGCTGGCAAATTAGGATGGTCTTTTGGAACTAATGTTCTATGGATTGCTTTAGGTAATGTAATTATTGGTTGTTATTTGTCATGGAAAATTCTAGGGAAAAGAACACGTAGAATGAGTAATAATTTAAAAGCGCTAACTATGCCAGATTTTTTTCAAAAAAGATTTGATAGTAAGCTTTTAAAAATAATCTCTTCTTTAATTATCTTTATATTCCTACTTCCTTACTCAGCTTCTGTATTTAAAGGGCTAGGCCATTTATTTGAAATCAGCTTTCACATTCAATACAATATCGCTTTAATATTTATGATATTTCTTACTGGAATATATTTAGTCCTCGGGGGATACTTTGCAATAGCCGTAAACGACCTTGTAATGGGCGTGATAATGTTTTTTGGTTCAATAGCAATGGTTGTCATCCTTAGCAACAATGCGGGAGGAATTATCCCTGCTTTCAGCAATATAGCCACGCAATATAGCGCGCACATACCAGCTGCGAAGCAACCGGACATCTTGCTACTCATTGCCTTGATTTTCATGACTTCATTTGGAACATGGGGTCTTCCGCAAATGATTCAAAAATTCTATGCCATAAAAGATGAGAAGTTCATTAATAAAGCCGCAATAATTACTACAGTATTTGCAACTGTTGTCGTTTTCTCCGCATATTTTATTGGCTCAATGACTCACATATTTTTTAACTCAGTGCCTTTGCTTGAAGGAAAACCAGTATTTGATCTGCTTATTCCGACATTGCTTACTCAGTACCTTCCAGAATTCTTTTTAGCAATCATCTTTATCCTTATTATTTCAGCTTCTATGTCTACCCTTTCCTCTTTAGTATTAGTTTCTGCATCCGCAATTGTCATGGATTTATATAATGGAATTATTCAAAAAAATATATCAGAAAAATCTTTATTATTTCTTATGAGATTAGTCAGCGCTATATTTATCTTATTCTCTTGGATAATAGCTACATACAAATTTAGCGTAATTGTTACCCTTATGTCACTTTCCTGGGGTGCTGTTGCTGGTTCTTTTATGGCCCCATACATGTATGGGTTATTTTGGAAGAAAACTTCTAAATCAGCTGCATTAATAGGAATGTTGAGTGGCTTTTTTACTGCAATTATACTTTTCTTTCTTTTAGGACCTGCTAAATCACCTATCTCTGCTAGCATAGCAATGATTGTACCGTTTATCGTTATTCCAATTGTAAGCGTAATATCTAAAGATACTCCGCCCAATATTGAAACTGCTTTTCAGTAACTAACAAAAAAGCCCCTCTTGCGAGGGGCTTTTTAAAATTCACAATTTGTAAATTATTAACTATTTAGGTTCAGGACCTGCAGCTAATACTTCATCAGTAAGACCAGGAAAGTTTTTAATATTCTCTTGGAACATTACAGCTAACTTATCAGCTGCTTCCCAATATTTAGCTTCATTAACCCAAGTATTCTTTTGATCCAATACAGAGTCACTAGATACTCCTGGACATGTTTTAGGCACTGACACTTTAAACACTGGGTGTTCCCAAGTTTCTACATTATCAAGCTTGCCTTCTAATGCAGCAGTTACCATTGCTCTTGTTTCTTTTAAAGCCATTCTCTTACCAGTTCCTGTCCATCCTGTATTTACTAGAAATACAGAAACATCTGGATTTTCTTTAAGTCTCTTTGCTAATGAATCAGCATAAACCATTGGCATTCTTGCAAAGAAAGGATCTCCGAAATATGCAGAAAAGAAAATCTTAGGCTCATTGATTCCAACTTCAGTACCAGCTAGCTTAGATGTAAAACCAGAAATATAGTGATACATAGCTTGTGCTGTATTTAGTTTTGATATCGGAGGTATTGTTCCGGTTGCATCAGCTGTTAAGAAAACAACTGTTTTAACATTACTTCCAACTCCAGAAGGTACATGGTTAGGAACCTGTTCCATGCCATATGCAATTCTAGAATTCTGAGTAAGTGATGTATCAGTAAAATCCAATCCTAATTCATTAAGATCTTCTTTTCCTACAACATTTTCAACCATTGTTCCTTTTTTTACAGCATTCCAAATGATTGGCTCTTTTTCAAGTTCTAGATCGATACCTTTTGCATAGCATCCACCTTCCATGTTAAAAACAGTGCCGTCTGCAGTCCAGCCATGCTCATCATCACCAATCAACATTCTATTCTCGTCTGCTGATAATGTAGTCTTGCCTGTACCAGAAAGCCCAAAGAAGATTGCTGTATCAGAACCATCTTTAGCAGTATTTGCAGAACAATGCATTGGACATACATCCATATCAGGAAGAATCCAGTTCATCCATGAAAATGCAGATTTCTTTCTTTCTCCTGCATAATGAGTTCCAGCAACAAGAGTAATGTTCTTAGAAATGTGAGTGATAATAGCAGAATCAGATGCTAAACCCATTTCTTCCCATCCTTCAATCTTCATATTAGCTGCAGAAAGCATTAAATAATCCTCTCCATATGCTAAATCTGTAAGATCAGCTGTTGGTTGTCTAAATAATCTTGTTAAGAAATAGTTGATATGAGGCATCTCATTCACTACTCTTAGTTTCTTTTCTGTTTTTGGGTCAGCACCAATTGTTCCATCAAAAAGATAAAGCTCTTCAAGCCCATTATGATATGCAACAATCTGCTCCATTACTTTATTAAAAGTTTCGTCTGAAACTGCCTTGTGAGTTTTATTCCAATTAACCATATCTTTAGTAGATTCTTCTTCTACTAACCATCTATTAATTGGCGATCTTCCTGTATGTTTACCTGTAGTAGTTAGATAAGCTCCCGTCTTAGAATACTTACCATGTCCTTTCGCTACAGCTGTTCCTATTAGTTTAGCCCAATCACCGTTTCTGACTATGTTTTTATTCTCTATCCCTAAATAAGATAAATCCTGCATTTACTTCGCCTCCTTTTTCTTTCTCTTTTGTTGACTTCTTTATCAGTAGCCACTTATTTTAGTGTGTAGAACTCCGTCTCTTATTTAAAAGAGCTTATAAAAATCCCCTGCAATATTTGGAAATAGTTTCCCTCGCACGATAGCCACACATAACTATCAGAATTAGTTTACCTAATTACGGCCTTAATGGCAATCAGAAATTATTTACTAATCGCTATTATTCAAATGAGTATCTTACTGGAACGAGACCATTAGCAGCTATGCCTAACGCATCCTCTCCTCGTGGATTATTCATTGTCCCCCAAATATGCACTCATATATTTCGCAACTTTATAAGCAACAACCGTTACTAACATAAGCGCTTCCAAATCACCTTTTTGATACAAAGAAGCAAAAAATCTCACCTAATTAACATGGCAAATATCTGTTTTTAGTTTGTGCTAGTAAAAGGGTGCGCCAATCAATGCCTGCCCATAATAAACTTTCCCATCAAATCGCACATAGGAGGAATAGGCATAATAAGAACCGCTCATCGTATCATATGTTTCTATTTTCCTGATCTTAATAACCATAGGCTTGCTGCCACTATTTAACTTAAACATTACACCATTATCTATCTTTGCTGGTTCCTCATATTTTGCATAAACTTCTGCCTGGCCCATCTCTTGCATGAAGACACCCTTTTGTTCGTCTATTAACAAAGTCCAGAAAGGCGCATTTCCTTGAAGCAGATAATCATAATCTTTCCCGCTCTCACAGCCTTTAGATTCGTAAGCTAAATGGTATAGCTCCTTTAACAAAATGTCGCCAACATAATCATTCCTAGCAACTGCTTCTTCATCTAAATACTGAACCTTCATTTCAACATATACCGGCATATATTCCTCCGGCGATATATCATCATATAGTTTCCAAATATCCGAATCCACATTACCTGTAACCCAATACTCCTCAGAGCTATTACATTCTCTAAAAGCTCTTACTTCAGGTCCTGAATATAAATACCCTCTCACATTCTCAATAATTGGCTCAGGATTATTAATAGCCTCTGCCGTCTGACAGCTAACAACTATCAGCAATACTAGCAACATAAGCAACAAACTCATTACTGTAGATAGAAGCATCAAGATCATGCCTCGTTTGCTAACATTTATTTTTTTCAACCTATCAAGCTGCAAATAAAAAAAAGATACTAAACGATTCACAAGTCTCCCTCCCAAAAGAAATCTTTCATAATCTTATATTCATTATCCAGCCTAATACCTTCTTTTTCAAGAATTTGCACAAACGCATAAACATCATCAAATGTACTCATCTTTTCTTCCATGATGGTCCACTATTATTCTTGAGCTGCTTATCTCCTGTTAAATAAGAATAGTCATTTTCTTTGCCTATTTTATTAAGAGCTCTTTTCACAAAAGAAAAATTTGATTTAAGCCATGGCTGTAATAAGGCTCTTTGCAGCAACCTATCATCGCCCTTAGCTACATACAATTCGCTTCCGCTAAAAGGATCTTTGCCTGTGTAATACATTACGGAGGCTACTGACATTGGTATTGGAATGAAATTCTGCACTTGTTTAATGCGCATATTTCTCTCTCTAAGATACTTAGAAAGCTTATACATATCATTCAAACTGCTACCTGGATATGCTGCTATAAAATATGGGATTATAAATTGTTTTTTATTGTTTCTTTTATTCTCCTGTTCAAATAATTCTTCAAACTCTTCATAAACACTATTATTAGGCTTATTCATCAGCTTCAACACATTGTCACAAATATGTTCTGGCGCCATGCTTAGCTGACCACTAACATGGTTCGCTAAAATAGACTTAGAATACTGCTTATCTAACAACGCTAAATCAAACCGAATGCCAGAGTTAACAAAAACATTATTTACTCCCTCTACCTTGGATATTTCCTTAATAAGCTTCAAGTGCGACTGTTGATTTGGCCTCAAATACTTACAGGGGCTAGGCATTAAACAACTAAACCGCGAACAAGGCTGCTCTTTTGAACAAACACTCTCATACATGTTTGCAGTAGGACCACCAACATCTTGTATTGTCCCCTTAAACTCAGAATCCTTTGAGATAATATTCTTTACTTCTTTTACTAAAGACTCCTCGCTGCGAGATATTATTTTCTTGCCTTGGTGTATGCCTAAAACACAGAAATAACATCCTCCATAACAACCACGGTGAGTCACAACAGAATCTCTTACAAAACCAAAGGCAGGAACTTTTTCTTTATAAGAAGGATGTTGCTTCCTTAGAAACTTTAGTTCTGCTATATCGTCTAAATCATGAGTAGTAAACTCCCTAGGCGGATTTATAATCACATATCTTTTCTGACATTCTTGAACTACTTTTCTATTACCACCAGAAACAAACTCTTTATGATAATTAATATGAGAACTAACAAAACTTTCTTCCTTACTTGAAACATCCTCAAAGGAATCAATAGTTAATACATCTTCTTCTGGCACTTCCTTGGAAATATAAGAAACATTGCCAACATCATGCCAATCTTTATTCTCACTAACTCTTTTGGCTAACTCTAGCAAAGCCAACTCGCCCATTCCATAAACCAAAACATCAGCTCTACAATCAAATAAGATAGGCCGACGCACTTTATTGGACCAATAATCATAATGTGTGATTCTTCTCAAAGAAGCTTCAATGCCACCTATTACTATCATGGAATCTTTATACAACTGTTTCAAGATATTGCAGTACACTGTTACTGCCCTATCAGGCCTCTTGCCTACGATTCCGCCCGGAGAATACATGTCTTCTCTTCTTGTTTTCTTCTCAGATGTATTATTGGCTACCAAAGAATCTAAGTTCCCAGCAGTAACGCCAAAAAATAATCTAGGTGCTCCAAGCTCACTAAAATCAGCTGTATTTGTCCAGCTTGGTTGAGCAATGATGCCAACCTTAAACCCATGTTTCTCTAACCATCTGCCAAGCAAAGAAGCTGCGAAAGATTGATGATCAACATAAGCATCTCCTGTAATCAAGATTATATCTAGAGCATCCCAGCCTTTTGCCTTTAGCTCTTCTTTATTTGTTACTAGAAATTCTGAAACCATGGTATCAGTATAGCTTATTTCTCTTATTTATATTTGGAATTTGGACAAACAGCTAAAGTGCTCTTAGCTGATATTTGTTATATTCTTAGCTGCTTTAAGTGTGTTTTTCATAAGCATGGCAATTGTCATTGGCCCAACACCTCCAGGAACTGGAGTAATCTTAGATGCTATTGGTGCAACAGAATCAAAATCTACGTCCCCGCATAGCTTCCCGTTTTCATCTCTGTTCATACCAACATCTATTACAACTGCACCTTCTTTTATATACTCAGCAGTTAACATCTTTGCTCTTCCTACTGCTGCGACTACTACGTCTGCTTTCTTAGTCATCTCTGCTAAGTTCTGTGTACGTGAATGACAAATACTAACAGTAGCATTCTTATCTAATAACATATGAAAAACAGGTTTTCCTACAATGTTACTTCTGCCAACTACTACAGCCTGCTTGCCTGCTAAGTCAACATTCTCTCTCTCTAGCATCTCCATAATACCTGATGGAGTACAAGGCAATAATACATCTTCATTCCCATATAAAAGCTGTCCTACGTTATATGGATGGAACCCATCCACATCTTTGTTTGGATCTATAGCAAGAATAACTTTTTCTTTACTGATATGCTTAGGCAGAGGCATCTGAACTAAAATACCATGAACTTTATCATCGTTATTTAGTCCATTTATAATTTGTAACAAATCATCTTCAGTAATATCTTCACTATGCCTAATAATAGTGGATTCTATTCCACAATATTTAGCACCAATCTCTTTATTCCTAACATAAACATGAGAAGCTGAATCTTCTCCAACAAGAACAACAACTAAATTAGGATATAGCCCCTTTTCTTTTAAGTCCTCTACTTCTTCTTTAACCTCATCTTTAATCTGCTGAGAAAGTATTTTTCCTGAAATAATTTTATCTTCAAAATTTGTCATGAGGTAATTATAGCGACTATTGATATCTTAGACAACAAGACTCTCTATATGATCTTTTTTAGTTTATAACCTAGCTGTCTATAATCTTTTTTAAAAACTAATGACAATGTCTCTTCTTCTATAGCATTTACTATTTTCTCAAAGAACGAGAATGCTAGTTCTTTATCTTTATACCTAGCTCTTATCTCTTTCCATTTTGGACAATTTTTATCCACGAAAACATTCACTCTGCCCCTATTACTCACTGCTACCATTAATGGATAAAGTGTGCAGAAGTTTGGTCGCTCTTGCTTATCAAACAACTTACAACCAGTTTCATACTGCCTACATTCTTCAGATATCACATATTTATCATTTTCTTTTAATAACAATGTGTCACATAACTCTCTTGGGAAGCAATTAAAAGGTAGCTCTTCATAACTATACTTTGCTCCTAAGTCACTGCTAAACCTACAGCACTTCTCGCAGTCACCACAATCTACATCTACTTTCAAATCATTCATAATGTTATTATAGCTCAATGAGTACATATAAAATAACAACTCTTATAGATAATCTTGCACCACGTTCTCCTTTAGTGGGAGAGCACGGGCTAAGTATACTAATCGAAGCGCCTGGAAAAAATATACTAATGGATGTAGGGCAAGGCAATGGCTTTATAAAAAATGCCAAAACATTAGGCATAGACTTATCAAGCATCACAGATCTTGTTATCAGTCATGGGCATTATGACCATACGGGTGGCCTAGAAGAATTCATAAAAATAAACAAAACAGCCAAAATTTACATTAAGCCAGATGCTGTGAAAAATAAGCTAAGAAAAAACAAAACATATATAGGTATTCCTAAAAATATAAGAGAAATGCTTCAAGAACGAGCAACTTTTGTATCTGAAAATATCGAAATCAGTAAAAATATCCATCTAATCGCCAACATAGAAACATTTAACCAAGAAGAAACCAACTATCAAGGTATGTTTATTAATGAAGAGGGAGCAATTGTTCAAGACACTTTCGAAGATGAGCTATTTATTGCAATTATTAAAGATAACAAAGTAAGCATTATTAATGGATGTGCCCATAAAGGCATCACAAACATAATGAGAACAACAACCAAAATATTCAACATGCCTATTAATATATTATTTGGAGGATTGCATCTTAATGCATCCGGAGAAAAAAGAAGGAAAAACATTATAGAACAAATAAAAAACATTAATGCAGAAAAAATAATAACAAATCACTGCACTGGGTTACTTGCTTTTCATGAACTTAAAACAATTTTTGAGAATAAAGTATTTTATGGATACAGCGGAGAAACTTTTTCTATCTAGAAGCTATAGTGCTTTCTTACAGCCTTATTAACTTTCCAATGACAGCTTAATCCTGCTTTAAATATAACTAAATCTCCAGGCTTAACATGTACTGTTTGCCCGTCATCTGGAGTAATTTCAATATCTCCCTCTAAAACATAACTCATTTCGGTTATTTCATAATTCCACGGAAACTCACTCACTTCTTTCTCCCAGATTCCCCAATCTAAGATACCTCGTTCTTTAGCTTCCTCTAAACTAACCTGTTCTATTTGTATTAAATCGTCCAATGCTTCCTCATTTCTATCTCTTGATTATAACATAGACACAGTTATAACTTTAACCCTATGCGCCTTCATGCTATATTATAATAACTTATTTGGTAGTTGCGCAATAAAAACACTAATAAAAGGAGTACCTATATGGCATTTATATACGAATCAGTTTCCCGAACTTTTAATGAATACTTACTTGTGCCAAGCCTTACGGATAAAGACTGTACTCCAAACAACCTAGACCTAAGTGCTCCATTAACAAAATTTAAAAAAGGCTCAGAACCTGAGCTTAAACTTAACATACCTTTTACTTCAGCAATTATGCAATCAGTATCCAATGATAGCTTAGGAATTGCACTTGCTAGATCTGGAGGACTTTCATTTATCTTTCAATCTCAAAGCGTAAAAGCACAAGCTAAAATGGTGAAAAAAGTTAAAAAATATAAAGCTGGGTTTGTTTCTAGTGCATCTAACCTAAACCCAGATGCTACTCTTAACGACATACTCGCTCTTAAAGAAAAAACCGGTCATTCAACAATGCCAGTTACTGATGATGGAACTGCAAAAGGGAAACTGTTGGGACTTGTTACCAGCAAAGACTATAGAGTTAGTAGAGATACTAAAAATAAAAAAGTAGCAGAACTAATGACCCCAATTGAAAAACTAATTATTGGAAAAGAAGGTATAACTCTTAGTGATGCTAATGATTTATTATGGGAAAACAAACTTAATTGCGTTCCTGTTGTAAACAAACAAGGCAACCTGAAGCATTTAGTGTTCAGAAAAGACTATGACGAGCATAAAGAAAACCCTCTAGAACTCCTTGATAATGAAAAAAGATTAATGGTTGGCGCTGGAATAAATACTAGGGATTATATGGAAAGAGTTCCTGCCTTAATTGAAGCTGGAGCAGATATTCTTTGCCTTGATTCTTCAGATGGATTCTCTGTTTGGCAAAAGGAAACTATAGAACATATCAAAAAAGAATTTGGTGATAATGTAAAAGTTGGTGCTGGAAATGTTGTAGATAAAGACGGCTTCCTTTACTTAGTGAATGCTGGTGCTGATTTTATAAAAGTCGGGATTGGCGGAGGATCAATTTGTATTACTAGAGAACAAAAAGGTATTGGCAGAGGACAAGCGACATCTATCATTGAAGTTGCAGCTGCCAGAGATGAATATTATAAAGAAACTGGCATATATGTTCCTATCTGTTCTGATGGTGGCATTGTACATGACTACCACGCAGTGCTAGCACTTGCTATGGGTGCAGACTTTATTATGATGGGCAGATATTTTGCTCGTTTTGATGAAAGTCCAAATAAAACTATTAGACTAGGCAATAACTATGTAAAAGAATATTGGGGTGAAGGCTCAAATAGAGCTAGAAATTGGCAAAGATATGAAATGGGCGAAAAAGGTGGTTACCTTAAATTCGAAGAAGGTGTCGACAGCTATGTTCCATATGCTGGATCGCTGGAAAATGGATTAGGAACTACATTAGCAAAAATTAAATCAACTATGTGTAGTTGTGGATCAACTAGTATTGAAGCCCTTCAAAAAAATGCAAAACTTACATTAGTTTCTGCTACTAGCATTATTGAAGGTGGAGCTCACGACGTTATTCTAAAAGATAAATAATACGCCTCTAAAAAAAATTGTTTGGCAACCAGCCTTTTTTAACACATTCTTTAAAACTCCACTCTGGCTGTGTTTCGGTTCTAAACGTCCAAAAAAACCATCCATCAAAAGATTCATAAGCTAACAATTGAGAAGAACCAAAAGCTTTTCTAGCTGTATCTGCTTGCATTTCATCAAGCCCCAAATAGGCATGATCCTCGGATTTTATTTCAAAAAGCACAGGAACAACCATTGGGTCTAGTCCAAGACTCCACTCGCCTACAACTGTCTTTATACCAAGCTCTTGCTTTATATTACTAGATTCCTTAATTAGTTTTGTAACTGGTTTATTTATATGAGCATAAATATCCTTATCCATATCTTCTGTCTCAAAACATTGATATCTATGAATATCGTAAAACAAATCCTTCTTTTCTTTCTCGCTATATACATTATTCCATTCCTTATGGCTTCTAAACCCATCATGGAACATTATTCGAGCACTAGAAACAAGCCGAATAGCATCAATGGCTCTCCTGTTAAATTTATTTAGAAAATCTGTAGGAATATCCATTCCTGGTTCATTTAACAAAGAAATAGCTAATATATTTTTTTTATTAGAATATCGATCAGCAACTTTTTTTAAAATATCTACTGTAAAACCAACATATTCTTCATTTTTATACCAATCAAAAGTATTATACATTCCGCCATTATCAAATCCATTCTGACAACCAGGAGCAGCATGTAAATCCAAAACTACATTAATGCCATATTTATCTGCCCAGCTAACTGCTTTATCTAAATATTCCAAGGACCCTTTTACATAAGGATATCTCTTGTTTTGATAATTTTTATGATAAGGATAATCATCTCCAAACAGCCAATGTCCATAAGGTATCCTAATTGAATTTATACCTATTGATGCTAACCATTTGATATCTTTTTCTGTTATAAAGGTTTCTCTATGTTTTTCTATTCTTTTTTTTGCAATTTCTTCTAATTCTATGAGAAACCCAAGTTCATCTTCAGCTGTAGTCCCTTCAAAAAGAGAAGGTTTTATCCATTTCTCTAAAACAAGCCAGCCACCAAGATTAACTCCTCTTATCTTATTAATCACCTGAAAAAACCCTTTGATAATTATTTGGATTCTCAAATATTTTTTTAAAATAATGCAAAAACAATCCTGCATCAGCTCCATCAGCATAACGATGGTCTAATGTGAAATTAAAAGAAGTAACCTCTTTAGCCACTACAGAATCACCGTCCACTACAGGTTTTTTCATCGTCTTGCCTACTGCTACTATCAAAGGACATCTGGTATAAGGAGATAATGGGACAAAAGCACTTTCTAGCCCCAATGCTCCTATATTAGTGACAATAACAGACCCTATCGGATCATTAGGTAACCCAAATAATCTAGGAGATAAGTTTAAAGTATAAATAAAGAAATCTAGTATTTTATAAGATACTCGTAAAAATAAAGACGGAATCATTTCTGCCATGCTATGCATTTTTGCAATGCCAATTTTTTTTGATTTTCTAAGACTCGCTACTTGTTCTACTACGACACTTGCGACTTCATCTATTGATAAATCTGGTACATTTTTTATTGAAACACCAGACAAGTCCTTACCTTTTTTAGTTCGTAATAAAGCTGATACAAACACATTTGTCTCTTTTCTAACAAATAGCTTATTTCTTATTAAAACTAGGTTGAGTAAATTGTATTTATAAAAACACTCGCCGAGTATCTTTACTACAAAGTGCGTAAGCGTTATTTCTTTCTTTTGTCTATCTTTGTTAAGCTCTTCTATGAACTTCAAGGCATTAGTTGAATCTACCTCTAAAGGACAGTAAATGCTAGGATCTTTTGGATGGTCCCAACTAGCTATTGATATCTTTCTATAGGAAATGTTTGGTCTTCTTTTGCCTGTTTTTATATTTTGCATTATCAAATAATAGCAAGTATTAGGGTATAAGACCATATGGTAATGGCTATAAATGATAAATATAAATAATAAATTGAAATTTGTTTGTTTTTTAAGAAAAACTATCCTAAAAAGGATTAAAAAAAATGCTTGCTGGCAACGACCTACTCTCCCACAAAGTTTCCCATGCAGTACCATCGGCGCAGGAAGACTTAACTTCTGTGTTCGGTATGGGAACAGGTGTGGCCCTTCCGCCGTAATCACCAGCAAGCAAATATCGCTTGGCAATTTAAATATTAAGTTAAAAAACAAACAAAGCAGTTGTTTTTTGTCAGATTACTCTAAAAACTTAGACCTTTATTGTAAATCGAAAAGTATAGGTTAAGACCTCGGCCGATTAGTACTGGTCAGCTGAACACATTGCTGTGCTTACACCTCCAGCCTATCAAACTGGTAGTCTTCCAGAGGCCTTACTCTTGCGATGGGAAATCTCATCTTGAAGTGGGCTTCCCGCTTAGATGCTTTCAGCGGTTATCCCTTCCACACGTGGCTACCCGGCGTTTGCACTTGGCAGCACAACCGGTACACCAGAGGTGTGTCCACTCCGGTCCTCTCGTACTAAGAGCAGATCTTCTCAAATTTCCTACGCCCACAGCGGATATGGACCAAACTGTCTCACGACGTTCTGAACCCAGATCGCGTACCACTTTAATGGGCGAACAGCCCAACCCTTGGAACCTGCTCCAGCTCCAGGATGTGACGATCCGACATCGAGGTGCCAAACTCTCCCGTCGATGTGAACTCTTGGGAAGAATAAGCCTGTTATCCCCGGGGTAACTTTTATCCGTTGAGCGATGACCCTTCCACGCGGAGTCACCGGATCACTAGGTCCTACTTTCGTACCTGCTCGACTTGTCCGTCTCGCAGTCAAGCTCCCTTATGCCCTTACACTCTTCAGACGATTTCCAAACGTCCTGAGGGAACCTTTGAACGCCTCCGTTACTTTTTAGGAGGCGACCGCCCCAGTCAAACTGTCCACCAAGCTATGTCCGCTTACCGGATTACGGTAAACGTTAGGATTCCCAAATATCAAGGGTGGTATCTCAAGGGTGACTCAGTATAAACTAGCGTCTATACTTCAAAGTCTCCCACCTATCCTGCACATGATATTCAGAAAAACAAAGCCAAGCTACAGTAAAGCTCCACGGGGTCTTTCTGTCCTGCTGCGGGTAGTCCGTATCTTCACGGACAATCCATTTTCACCGAGTCCCTCGTTGAGACAGCACCCAGATCGTTACGCCTTTCGTGCGGGTCGGAACTTACCCGACAAGGAATTTCGCTACCTTAGGACCGTTATAGTTACGGCCGCCGTTCACTGGGGCTTCGATTCGCTGCTTCGACCTAAGTCTAACACCTCCTCTTAACCTTCCAGCACTGGGCAGGCGTCAGCCCCTATACATCACCTTACGGTTTAGCAGAGACCTATGTTTTTGATAAACAGTCGCCTGGGTCATTTCACTGCAACCACTTCTTGCTCCTGCCGCAAGGGCATTCACAATAATGTGGCACTCCTTCTCCCGAAGTTACGGAGTTATTTTGCCGAATTCCTTAACGAGGGTTATCTCGCGCGCCTTGGGATTCTCTCCCTATCTACCTGTGTCGGTTTTAGTACGGTTACCTTTTTTCTAACTAGAAGTTTTTCTCGTCAGCGTGGCGTCAATGACTTCGCGCTAAGCGCTCGGCATCATACCTCAGGATTAACAAAGAAACGGATTTACCAATCTCTTCTCCCTACATATTTGCACCGCAATCCAATAAGCGGATCACTTAGCCTCCTGCGTCACTCCATTGTTCAAACAAAAAAAGGTAGTACAGGAATATTAACCTGTTGTCCATCGGCTACGCCTTTCGGCCTCACCTTAGGCACGACTAACCCTGGGCGGACGAACCTTCCCCAGGAAACCTTAGATTTTCGGCGAATAAGATTCTCACTTATTTTTTCGTTACTCGTGCCTGCATTCTCACTTCCATTTCGTCCACCAATCCTCCCGGATTGACTTCAACCTAACATGGAACGCTCTCCTACCATCAATAAATTGATCCATAGCTTCGGTACTATACTTGAGCCCCGGTACATCTTCAGCGCAGGGTCACTCGACTAGTGAGCTATTACGCTTTCTTTAAAGGATGGCTGCTTCTAAGCCAACCTCCTAGCTGTCTGAGTAACCCCACCTCTTTTCACACTTAGTATAGATTTGGGGACCTTAGCTGATGGTCTGGGCTGTTTCCCTTTCGACTACGAAGCTTATCCCCCGCAGTCTCACTCCCGGATATTAACGTATGGCATTCGAAGTTTGCCTGAGTTTGGTAAGCTTGGTGAGCCCCCTAGCTCAAACAGAGCCCTACCTCCATACGTCTTCGTCCGAGGCTGCCCCTAAAGGCATTTCGGAGAGAACCAGCTATTTCTGAGTTCGATTGCAATTTCAGCACTTACCACAAGTCATCCAAGAAATTTTCAACTTTCAATGGTTCGGTCCTCCACCCGCTTTTACACGGGCTTCAACCTGCTCATGGCAAGATCACTCAGTTTCGGGTCTACTACCAGCAACTGAACGCCCTGTTCAGACTCGCTTTCGCTACGGCTCCGGCATACACCTTAACCTTGCTACTGACAGTAACTCGCAGGCTCATTCTTCAATAGGCACGCTATCACATGACTAAATCATGCTCTAGCTGTTTGTAGGCATACGGTTTCATGTTCTATTTCACTCCCCTTCCGGGGTTCTTTTCACCTTTCCCTCACGGTACTGGTTCACTATCGGTCATTGACGTGTATTTAGCCTTGGAGGGTGGGCCCCCCAGATTCAAACAGGATTACACGTGTCCCGTCCTACTCGAGAACTTGTAAAGAGATCTATTAATTTTGCATACAGGGCTATCACCTTCTATGACAGAGCTTTCCAGCTCACTTTTGCTAAAAATAGATTTTGTAACTCTTTGAAACTCTTACAGGAGTTTCCAACAAGTCTCACGACCCCAAATATACAGCGACTGTAATCTACTAACATATATTTGGTTTAGGCTGTTTCCCGTTCGCTCGCCGCTACTAGGAAAATCTCGGTTGATTTCTATTCCTCAAGCTACTTAGATGTTTCAGTTCACTTGGTTGTCCCTACTATCCTATTTAATTCAGATAGCAATTTATGAACATTACTTCATAAAGGTTTCCCTATTCGGAAATCTCCGGATCAAAGCTATTAGCAGCTCCCCGAAGCTTATCGCAGCTAAACACGTCCTTCTTCGTCAGTCAATGCCTAGGTATCCTCCATACGCCCTTAGTATCTTAATCCTATACTCTCGATCCACAATACAGATCTAAGAGTAAAATAAATGAGTCTAAATAAATAAATTCTATGACATTAATAAATTTTTCAATGAAAAATAAATTAACTCACAGCTGTTTTGTTTTTTAAATTTTAACTTAATAATAAATTGTCAATCTTCTAGCTCATAATCCCAACATTTCGCTGGTAGAGCTTAAATAAAACCATAAAGGTTAAATTTACACTTTAAATATATCGAATAATGAATTAGTTAATCCCGTTAAAGATCGTCCACGTACATATTATGTTTCCATAATGAATTTGGTGGAGGTGAACGGAATCGAACCGATGGCCTCCTGCGTGCAAGGCAGGCGCTCTCCCAACTGAGCTACACCCCCAAGTATCCACGATAAAACAGAAAGAACATAATTGTTTTTCTATTAAATGGTGGGCCTACCTGGACTTGAACCAGGGACCTCACGCTTATCAGGCGTGCGCTCTAACCAAGCTGAGCTATAAGCCCATGGATCCTAATTTATTGATATATATCTTTTGACGAAAGAAACTCAAAACTGAATAGCAGGTTGTTGGCCATATACTAAATTGTACTGGTCGACCATCTAAAATCTAAAGCAAAGCTCTAGACCAAAGATTATCTCCTTAGAAAGGAGGTGATCCAGCCACACCTTCCGGTACGGCTACCTTGTTACGACTTCACCCCAATTATCGACTCCACCTTAGAACGCTGCCTCCCGAAGGTTAGCTCACGTGCTTTGGGTGTTTCCGACTTTCATGGTGTGACGGGCGGTGTGTACAAGGCCCGAGAACGTATTCACCGTGGCGTTGCTGATCCACGATTACTAGCAATTCCAACTTCATGTAGTCGAGTTGCAGACTACAATCCGAACTGAGAACGGATTTATGAGATTCGCTCCACCTCGCGGTATCGCTGCTCTTTGTTCCGTCCATTGTAGCATGTGTGTAGCCCCGGACATAAGGGCCATGATGATTTGACGTCATCCCCACCTTCCTCCTATTTTCCATAGGCTGTCTTGTATGAGTTCCCGGCATTATCCGCTGGCAACATACAACAGGGGTTGCGCTCGTTGCGGGACTTAACCCAACATCTCACGACACGAGCTGACGACAACCATGCAGCACCTGTCACTTGGTTCCCGAAGGCACATCTCTATCTCTAAAGACTTCCAAGGATTTCAAACCCGGGTAAGGTTCTTCGCGTATCATCGAATTAAACCACATGCTCCACTGCTTGTGCGGGCCCCCGTCAATTCCTTTGAGTTTTAAGCTTGCGCTCGTACTCCCCAGGCGGATCATTTAACGCGTTAGCTACGGCACTGAAGGGGTCGATCCCCCAATACCTAATGATCACCGTTTACGGCGTGGACTACCAGGGTATCTAATCCTGTTTGCTACCCACGCTTTCGAGCCTCAGCGTCAGGAATGTCCCAGAAAGCCGCCTTCGCTACTGGTGTTCCTCATAATATCTACGCATTTCACCGCTACACTATGAGTTCCGCTTTCCTCTTACATCCTCTAGCTGAACAGTTTAAAGTGCAACTACGGGTTGAGCCCATAGCTTTCACACCTTACTTATCCAACCGCCTACGCTCCCTTTACGCCCAATAATTCCGGATAACGCTTGCACCCTACGTATTACCGCGGCTGCTGGCACGTAGTTAGCCGGTGCTTCCTCTGTGGGTACCGTCATTATCTTCCCCACTGACAGAACTTTACATCCCGAAAGACTTCATCATTCACGAGGCGTCGCTGCGTCAGAGTTTCCTCCATTGCGCAAAATTCCTTACTGCTGCCTCCCGTAGGAGTCTGGGCCGTGTCTCAGTCCCAGTGTGGCTGACCATCTTCTCAGACCAGCTACTGATCGTAGTCTTGGTAAGCCGTTACCTTACCAACAAACTAATCAGACATAAACTCCTCCTTTAGCGACCGAAGCCTTTCCTTATAAAAACATGCGTTTAAATAAGATTATTCGGTATTAGCCAGTGTTTCCACTGGTTATCCCCAACTAAAGGGCAGATTGTTTATGTGTTACTCACCCGTCCGCCGCTATCAGCAACTTTAGCAAGCTAAAGTCCTGTTATCGCTCGACTTGCATGTATTAGGCACGCCTCCAGCGTTAATCCTGAGCCAGGATCAAACTCTCAATTGATTACTTTTTTTCCAAAAAATCTTAGGTTATCAAACCCAAGACAAAAAACTCTTGAAATTTCCAAGAACCTGCTATTCATTTTTCAATTTCCTTCGCCGATAATTAGCGTTCAATTTCCGCTCTCGTTTTTTGAGAGCTCAGGTATTCTACCTAAGATGTACCTGTTTGGTCAACAAGAAACTTACATGAAATATTTCTGATGCTTTGTGCTAGGTGATGATAAGGTCGCAATCCCTTATTTTATATGGCCTAGCCAGTCTAAGACAGGGTCAAAAGAAAAGCCTTCGTTTACTAGCGGAGATGCTATATCGAGGCCTCCTAAATATATATTGTCACCTTCTAGTATTTCTTGCATTTTATTCATAACCTTACCCTTGCCACCTTCATGACAACAAAAGAATGCTACTTTCTTATCTTTTATCTCATTCTCAGACAGAAATGTTCGTAATGGAGGGGTAAATGTGCCTACCCATACAGGCGAACCAAAAATAACTTTATCATAACTTGCGGCATCAAAATCATAACCTTCTAGTTCAGGTGTCTTTTTCATAACTGCTTGCTTGCCGCCCCACACGTATTTCATAAATCCATGAGTGCCAATCTCTTTCTTTGGCTTTAAAGCCAAAATATCAGCGCCTAGTTCCTTCGCAATGTATTCTGCTATGAACTTGGTGTTACCTTCAAAGGAATAATATATAACTACTGTTTTACTCATATACTTATTATAGGGGAATGTTTTATTATCTGCCAGAAGGCGTATAAGGAATAATAATTATAGCAACGTGCCTCTTTATTTTTGCTTTAACAATAGATACTACTTTGCATCTCTATTAAACAACATTCTTGCTGGCGCGTAATATCTCGAATTAATTCTGGATGCAAATTGTTCTCCCTTTTTTATTTCTTGCGAATCCATAATCTTTTTACTTACATCAATCAAATAATCAAGTTCAACAGAACCTTGCATAACCGCATTGAACTTACTAACTAAATATTCATCTAATCTTTGAATAAAGTCAGTTACAAGTGCAATTGACTGATTATCACCAACCGCTACTATTAAATCAATATCTGATGAGGGACTAGCGTCCCCTTCAGCAACACTGCCAAATATCCAAACTCGTTTTATATCTACAAATTTATTGCTAATGACACTTGTAACAAAAAGAGATATTTCATCGCGCAATCTAAGGTGTGCTCCAAAATCTTTTCTTTGTAGTTTTGTTAAGAAATTATTATCTGAAAATAAGGAATCAATTTTATCTTCAAATGTTGGAGTATTTATAAGTGCTATTGTTTTTTTATTCATCCTTAATTTATCGAAAATAAATTAATAAAATTGCACTGAACATAGAAACTAATATAAAAAATTGCTACTAGACACAGATATTTTCCTCTTCAACTGGCACACATTTATAACAACTATACTTCTTTGAGAACATCTTATAGCTATTCTCCAAAGACTCAGCATCTGCAAAAGAAGCAAACACCGTAGAACCAGATCCGGTCATAAGAGCACCATCGGCTCCATACTCCAATAAATGCTCTTTTAATTCCCTTATAATAGGATATAGGGGAAACACTGATTTTTCAAAGGCATTATAATACAGCCAACCATAAGAAATTTTTTCTTCGTTATACCTTGGTTCATAATTGGATTCTTTTGCAAACTTATCCCAATCAGCAAAAGCATCTTTAGTAGAGATATGCACTCCTGGATTCACTAATAGAAAATATTTAGGCAAAGGCACCATAATAGGCATTATCTGTTCACCACGACCCGTTACGACACTTGTGCCGCCATAATAGCAAAAAGGAACGTCTGACCCTATCTGTAACAATAAAAAATTACGCCTCTCGTCTTCTATTTCTAACTTAAAGACCTTTTCAAATACCCTAACTGCCGCAGCGGCATTAGAGCTGCCTCCTGCTAATCCTGCGCCCATTGGGATATTCTTCTTCAATGTCACATCAAACCCACTATTAACTTGATTAGGAAACGCTTCTAAGAAAACATCATATGCTTTCTGAATGATATTCTCTCCAGCTATTTCAGCTCCTTCAACATTAACAATTACTTTCAATTCTGAAATAGGATTAAAAGTTAACTCGTCATACAACGAAACGGACTGCATAATCATGCACATTTCATGCAGGCTACCTTTCCGTCCAAGTATATCTAATAATAAATTGAGTTTTGCGTATGCCTTTGTTTGTATCATGTTAATAATAAAAAAGCCCGGACGAACCGGGCTTTTAAAATCTTCTTATTTCTTTTCGTCTAGCAACAATTGTTCTGAAAAATCCTCAACTGTTATCTTTTTTTCTGCATCTTCAAGTAATCCATCCAATGCTTCTTTCTGGGCTTTTTGTTTTAAAAATGCTTCAATCTCTGCCTTAACATCTTTATACTCAAGCACCTCAGGATCTTTTTTATCTTCAACCATGATTACATGATACCCATATTGTGTTTGCACTGGTTCTTTTGTGTATTTACCTTTTTCAAGATCAAAAGCTGCTGACTCAAAAGGCTTAACCATCTGGCCTTTAGTAAACCATCCTAAATCTCCACCATTTACTTTACTTCCTGGATCAATAGAATATTCCTTAGCTAATAATTTGAAATCATCACCTTTACCTAACTTTTCAATAATCTCTTTTGCTTCGCTTTCATCTTTAACCAAAATATGTCTAGCTTTCACTTGATCATCTTTTTGGAACTGCTCTTTATTATCATTAAAGTAATTTTTTACATCTTTATTTGTTACTTTTACTTTATCTTCAACGTTATCTTTTAAAAACTGAGTAACCATTACTTGTTTTTTGATTGTCTCTAACTGTGCTAGAACATCTTTATCTTCTGCATAGTTCTCTTTCTGCGAAACCTCAAATATCAAATACTCTTTTTTAATACTATCTATAAGAATCTTCTTTCCTTCTGCAGTTCCATAATATTCCTGATACTGTGGAGGAAGTGCTGCTATCTTTTCTTTTAGTTCATTCTGCGTAAGCTTGCTATCCCCTACTCTAAGAATAACCTTATCTGTTAGTCCGAATTTGAATCCAGATAAACTAAATACCAATGCCACCATAATTAAAACTGATTTCTTTCCCATATTTCCCATCTCCTTTAAATTTAATTCTTATTTACTGAAATATTTTACATCATCAACTTTATAAAAGCTATTGTTTTAGAGCCTCATACGCTTGTTGTATTTCCTTCATTCTATTTTCGCTAGCTTTTTTAACATCTTCACCAAGCTGAGCTACAGTATCTGGGTGAAACTTTTTCACAAGCTGACGATAGGCAGATTTGATCTCTTGCTGTGTTGCTCCCTCGCTAAGACCAAGTATTCTATAGTGCTGATTTTTAGGTTTAACCGAGCTCTGTGAGCCTGCTGATCCGATACAATATCTTCTATATAAGAAGCTATAATCTGTTTCAGTGATTCCTACAGCCGTAGCAAACGCCTTTAACACCCTTTGCTCTGAATCCTTAACTATAAAATCTGCTGCTGCTAGCCTAAATAAAAAATCTAATAATGCTAATTTAAGATCATATGCAAAAAACCGATTTATTTCCGAAGACAACGCTTCTATTGACTTACCCCGTTTTAGTTCACTATTTAAGGTCTCTTCCACCCACAACAGTGAAGTCTTATTAAAAGAGAAATGCATCATGAAAAAATTCTTAATTGTCTGAACTTCTACTTCTTCTATTTTTCCATCCGCAGCCAAAACCTTTGCTGCGCAACCTATTAATAGTAAGAAGAATCTATTATGAGACTCGGAATGTCCCTTTAAATATTGATTTATAAGAACATTCCTTTTGGAAATTAAAGATAAATTTACTAGTAAAGAAGACAAAAGCACCAAGGGTATAATCAAAACTACTAAAGCCAAAAATAAACCAGTTGTTCTCATTACAAAAAATAAAAGGAACCAGGCAATTAGAGCAAACCAAAAACGATTATCTTTCTTTCTTTTTCTCATAAAACAAATTATAGCACGACTAACTTTCTCACTGTTTTCTCTCGCCTACGGCGAGAGAAAACAGTACACTATAGCTATGGCAAAACTCAAACTAGACCTTCACGACATCTATAATAAAGGGCAACAAATAGACAAAGAACTAGAAAGAATAGTGAATGAAGCGATTGAAAAGAAGATTAAACTTATAGAAATAATTCCGGGAAAAGGAAGTGGGCAATTAAAAAAGAAAGTCTTACGATTTCTTGAACAAAAACATATAAAAAAGCTATATCACCGAATAGATAAAGATAGCAAAAACTTCGGACGATTATTTGTGCACTTTAAGTTTTAACCCTGTCAGAAATCATTCCCCAGTATTTGCTGTAATAATCACTTATCATCCAGTACTTAAACCAAGCAAATAACTTCCATCGCTTCTTTGAACCATTAGCGACTACCTTCGCCTTAGTATATATATAATGAGACACTGCCGCTCTCTTAAAGTCATCAAGTTTAGGATTAGCCTTCAACAAGTTAATCATTGAATAAATACGAAACCTGTCCATCCCCCAATATTTTGCCGATAACTGATCTGCATGTCCACCATGTTTGGTGATTAATGGTTCGCTCATAGTATGAATGGGGTACTTCAAAGCAATCCTTAACCACAAATCATAATCTTCACAAGCAAGTAGCTTTTCATCAAACATTCCAACCTTTTCAAAAACAGCCCTATCTATTGCTACTGCTGAAGGAGACACGATACATAATGGCAAACAATCAAAGAAAATCTTGCCACTTCGCTTTGCATGCTTCTTGCGAGGATTAACTCTTTTACCGTTTCTAATCCAGACCTCCTCGGTCTGACAAACGTCAAATTTATACTTCTCCATATATTGAATTTGCTTCTCAAGCTTAGAAGTTATCCACAGGTCATCACTATCTAAAAACGCTATGTACTTGCCTCTAGCCCTTTTAATACCTATGTTTCTGGCTGCCGAAACCCCCAAATGTTCAGAAAAAATTACTACCATTTTCTGGGGATAAGTCGCCTGATATTGACGTAAGATTTCCTTTGTCTCATCTTGTGAACCATCATCAACAATAATTAATTCATAATTATCGAAAGTCTGGCTGATAACCGAGTCTATAGCCTCTTTTATTCTTTTAGGCCGATTAAATACGGGGATTATTACTGAAACTCGTGGGTCAATCATAGTCTGTTAATAGGCTGTGGATAACTTATCGATTTTTGGAGATATTTCCCAAGGATAAACAACCCAGGCATCTTTATCGACGGTAATTCCAAGATACTCTAAATCAACATCACTCCTACCCTTATCAACCAACGCTACTTTGTCATAAGAAATATCTATTGGTTCTAGCCATTGCGCCAACAACCCAAAGGTTGTCCCTGAATCTAAAATATCATCAACTAGCAACAAATTTTCGCCAACTAGTTCCTTAGGGAAATCTATAATACGCGGATCAACCCTCTTACGATTATCATAAGTCTGCACATTAACAACATCCACTTCTTTAATTTCTAAGTGATATGATAAATAACCAGCAAGAAACAACCCACCTCTAGCCACTCCGATAATAGCATCGTACTTCTTTCCAGACTTCTTAATAGCCTCTACTATTATGTCTGCATAGGTCTGAAAATCGTTCCAGCTTATGATTGTTTCTTTATTACTCATAGACCACCATTATACTATACTTTCAGCACCTAGACTGTATTCCCCTCTTCAAGGAGTATATAATATAAAGATGAATACGCATGGACTCTACTACGAACAAATTAAAAACAAGGTCCATTGTTTGCTTTGTCCTATAGGCTGTATGCTATCAAAAGACCAAACTGGCTCATGCCAAATCAGAACTAATCAGCAGAATTCTCTAGTCCCTATCACTTATGCACAATTCTGCTCCATTGCTATTGATCCTATTGAAAAAAAACCTTTATATCACTATTTCCCAGGCGAAAAAATATTATCGCTTGGCTCTATAGGCTGCAACTTCCACTGTCACCATTGTCAAAACTGGCAAATATCTCAACCCCATAAAAACGATTCACCCCCTATGCTTAGACATATATCTATATCTGAAATAATCAGCACAGCAACTGAACATGGAGTAAAGCTCATCGCTTTTACTTACAATGAGCCATTAATACAAATTGAAACTCTTTTACACTATCTGCCAATCTTGCAAAAAGAAGGGTTTAAAACTATTTTAGTTACCAACTTATTCATAAACCCAGAACCACTAAAAGATCTACTCCCGTATGTTGATGCACTCAGCGTAGATTTAAAAGCTTTTGCGTCCGATAGCTATAAAGAACTTACAACCGTTAACGCATTGGAAATAGTAAAACAAAACATCCTTACTTGCTATAATAACGCAAAACACATCGAGCTTGTGACAAACTTAGTCACGGATATTAATGATAATATGGAGCAAATCAAAAATGCCGCAAAATGGATTAACTCTGTATCAGAAGATATCCCTTGGCATATTTCTTTCTTCTATCCAACATTTGAATACAAACATAAACAGCCAGTTAGCAAAGATTTATTAGATTCTATTGAAAGAATAAGATCAAAACTTCATCTTAATCATGTATTTACCAGACATAGCCAAGACACCCTCTGCCCGAGTTGTAAAAGGGCAATAATAAAAAGAAGTGCATTTAATGTTAATGACCAAATATCAACTAAAACTTGCCCATATTGCGAAAAAGAAGTACCCTATTTGCATGCCTAAAAATTACATTATCGCAATCGATGGACCAGCAGCATCTGGAAAAAGTACCGTAGCACAGAAACTTGCAAAAGAACTAAACATTACATATCTTAGCTCTGGCTCAATTTACAGAACCATTACAAAGGTTTGTTTAGAGAACAAAATCACAGCAAAAAACGAAAAAGTTAAAGCAATTCTACAAAATTGTAATCTATCCATAAAAGAAGCAGCTGTCTATGTTGATGACATAGATTACACGGAATTCATTTCATTACCAATGACAGAAGCTTCTGTCTCAAAATACTCATTGCTGCCATCTGTCCGAAAAAAAGCAATGGAACTGCTTAGAGATACAGCAAAGAATCAATCGATTGTCATGGATGGTAGAGATATCGGGTCTGTGGTTTTCCCTGACGCAAAACATAAGATTTATCTTACAGCTACTACCACTACTAGAGCAAGAAGAAGATTAAATGAATTCGTAAAGAAAAATCCATCAGAAAATTTGTCTTTAGCTGAGATGATACAAGAAATAATTGAAAGAGACCGAATGGACCGAACACGCGCAATATCACCACTAATACAAGCAAAAGATGCAATATCAATAGACAACTCAAATTTAGATATAGAGCAAACTATACAAAAGATATATAATCACATCGATACAGTATAAGGAGCAACCTAGCTATGAGGAAAAAGCCACTTTTAATTAGAGTGTTTAAAAAATTCTTTGGACAAGAAGGAATGACAAGATTTCAAAAGAATCTACTTACTGGTTTTTTTGTCGCACTTCCTACCATTATTACACTTTGGGTAATATCTTTTGTTATACGACTTGTTGGTACACCTTTTGGGGAAATTATAAATAATGTATTCGCTAATGGCGAAATGACAGCAGGATATCAACTTCTATTAGGATTTGTAATTGCCATAGTCTTTCTTGCATCTTTAGGTTATTTTGCAAAACTAGCATTCATCAGAACACTTTCTAATAAAATTGAAGACTATATTGAAACAATTCCTTTTGTTAACACTATTTATTCAACAATAAAATTATTAATAACATCTATTCGCTCAAACTCTAAATCATTCCAAAGTGTAGCCGTTATTGAATATCCAAGAAAAGGCACATACACCTTAGCATTTATCACTCAACAGAATTTCCCAGTTACCACTACTAAATCTGGCAAAGTACTAAAAGAGATGATGTCGGTCTTTGTTCCTACAACACCAAACCCAACATCTGGGTTTTTTTTATTAGTACCAAAAAAAGATGTAGAAATCTTAGACATCTCAATAGAAGAAGGTCTAAAGCTAATTGTTTCGGCTGGGGTAATTTCACCAACTGAACGAACACAACTCACCAACAACGACGTTTTTGTTTAAAACCCTTTACATTCGGGAATATATTATTTAATTATAATATGTAAGGGAGACTCATATATGGAAACGCTTATTGTTCTTATCTATGTGCTGTTATTTTTATTAGTTCTAGGCGCCGTGTTTTATTTTGCAAAAGCACCTGGCAAAAATACAAATAAAGTTGATACTGCAAGCATTCAAATATCAGTAGAAAACAAACAGGTAAAAAAAGACAGAGCTACTGAAAACAATGAAATAATAAAAGAAGCAGAGAGCCATTTCAAAACTCTCTCGCTAAAAAACCCTTATTCCCCATTACCCTTTAAAGTAATGGCAGAATTTTACATGAAAAACAATCTTAATGATGAGGCAATAAAAAAGTGTGAGCAAATGATTCCTTATCTTAATAAGGATTTAGATATGGCCAAGCTTACTGGCATTACTCAATTCTTAGCCGGTAATCTTAGAGAAGACTTATCTGAGAAGATAATAACTTTTTATAACAACAAAGGATAACAATCATGGATATTAACAATGTAAATCCAAGCCAAATAGTAGAACCAGGAGCTAAAGCAGATGAGTCTCTTCTAGCTGGTGCTGAGCGCGAAATAACAACACCCCAGCAAGCCAGCAATGATAACACAAGCCAAACGACAATAAACACAACTTTTAAACCTGCACTTGGTGAAGAAGCAACTGCTGCTGTTCAAAAAGACGTTGAATACAAACCAGCCCAAGATGTTGTTCAAGAAAAAACAGAAATTATAGCCAATAAAGAACAAGAAAGAATGCAAAAAATGCAACAAAAAGAACTATTAATAAATATCAATAAAACTAAAATAGACAACCTAGGAAGCACATATTCCAGAAACCTGGATGAAGCCGCTGCAATGGGTGCTCAAAAAAAAGATATGGGACAAAAAAATATTGAAATAGACAAGAACAGACATATCCAAAGTGGAGATAAATTAGTAGATAAAATTGATATTGGTTCGGCATCTGAAGAACTCTACGAAGAATTCATGAATCCTCAAAACAAAAAAAAAGAAGAAAACTCCAAAAGTAATTTAAAAGATTTTGAGGAGGATAAACGAAAAAAAGAAAACGATGACGAAGAAAACGAGGAAAAATCTAACACCCTCTTCTCCTTTGAAGATGATGAAGTAATTGATATTGATATAAATATACTCGCATCATCGAATCAACTAGACAAAAAAGATGGAACAGAACCCAACTTAAGCAAAGAAATTGAAAGAAGAATAGGCATTATCGACTCTGTAACAGGACATCCTCCTAATAAGAATAAATTAAAAAAACTTATTAACCAACTAGAAGAAAAACCAGTAAGCCCTGCATTAGAAAGAGCACTTCGCAAAGATGTTGATACACAAAACATCAGCAAACTTCGACAAAAATTCAACAAACGTTAAGCTTTCTCTCTTGATAAACACCATGATTTAAACTATTATTGTTGCTCAAAGAAAATTTAGGAGGAACATCATGAAAGCTTATAACATAGCAGTACTGCCAGGAGACGGCACAGGACCAGAAGTAATAGCAGAAGCATTAAAAGTATTAAACGCTGTCGAGAGCAAATTTGATATTAAATTCAACTTTACTACTCTTAACTATAATGGTGAAAGATATTTAAAAACTGGAGAAACTCTTAGCGACGAAGAAATAGAAGGACTAAAGCAATATGACTCTATTCTACTTGGAGCAATCGGGCACCCAGGAGTAAAGCCAGGAATACTTGAAAAAGGAATACTGCTTAACGCAAGATTTGGACTAGACCAATACATCAACCTTAGACCAATCAAACTTTATGAAAATGTTGAAACACCTCTTAAGGATAAAACTCCTGAAGATATCGACTATGTTGTAATCAGAGAAAATACTGGCGGAATCTATACTGGCACTGGCGGAATCTCTCAAAAAGGAACAGCGAACGAAGTAGCTATTCAATCTATGGTTTATTCTAGACATCAAGTAGAAAGATGTATTCGCTATGCATTTGAATACACTAAAAAACGTAATGCTAACAAATCTTGGAGAGGTCTTTCTAAAGAAGCTCTTGCTAACGGTTATACTGGGCAATTAACACTATGTGGAAAAACAAACGTACTAACTTACGTTTTTGATTTATGGGAAAGAGTTTTCTATGAAGTTGCCAAGGAATATCCAATGGTAAAAACTGACTACACTCACGTTGATGCAACTTGTATGTGGATGGTAAAAAGCCCACATTGGTTTGATGTAATTGTTACTGGAAACATGTTCGGTGATATTATCACTGACTTAGGCGCAATAACTCAAGGTGGCATGGGAATTGCTTCTGGTGGGAACATAAACCCAAATGGCGTTTCTATGTTTGAACCAATCGGTGGTTCTGCTCCTAAGTACACAGGCAAAAACGTTATCAACCCAATGGCATGTATCGGTGCAGCTAGCATGCTGCTAAATGAACTTGGTGAAGCTAAAGCAGCTGATGCAATAGAAACTGCGATGAAAGAAATCATTAAAAAAATGGATTCTCAAGCAGCCGGCAAAATGGGCTACTCAACAACTGAAATCGGTGACCTTGTAGCAAAAAGCCTTTAATAAATATTAATAAAAGAGCCTCTTTGATTTAAGCGGCTCTTTTATTTGTTATAATACTCTCTATGATTACAAACTATCTCTTAAAAATATTCTTAAAAACTAAGCCAAACAATAACGACCCAAAACATCGGCAAATAGTAGCTAATATAGAAGTTGCGGCTAGTATGGCAATTAATATACTTCTTTTCTTCATGAAACTAGGGCTAGGGATTGTAAGTGGCAGCTTCGCCATGATATCCGATGCTATCCATACTCTTTCAGACATTGTTAGCTCTATTGTAGTTTGGCTTTCGTTTATCTGGAGCTCTAAGCCTGCAGATGAAGATCATCCTTTTGGCCATGGACGTGCCGAACATGTTGGCGGCATCATGGTTTCAGCCTTACTCATTGCTATTGGTTTTGAGTTCATAAAAGAATCTATTACTAATATCATCTCACCTGAAACATTTCACGTAAGCCCACTTATTTTATTCTTAATATTAATCACTATTATATTAAAAGAAATCTCTGCTCAAATGGCATTTAAACTAGCAAAAGTTATTGATTCTAAAACACTAAAAGCAGATGCTTGGCACCATAGAACAGATGCCATTTCTTCAATAATTGTACTAGGGGCTTTTGCGCTACAGTATCTTGGCATCTCTGGTGTAGATGGATGGGCCGGACTTATCGTATCTGGTTTTATTCTTTATACAGGGATAGAAACAGCTAAGGACTCCATTCACCCACTGCTTGGAGAAGCAACTAATATGGAGCTTATAAATAAAATAAAAACTATCTCACTCACAAACAAAAACGTACGCAATGTGCATGATATGGTAATTCACTCCTATGGTCATACAAAAGCATGTTGTCTACATACAGAAATCTCAGAAAAAATAGATATATCCAAAGCTCATGATATTGCAGAAGAAGTTGAGGAACAATTAATAAAAGAACTAGGGTTCACCTCGGTAACCATTCATATTGATCCTGTTACTTCTGATTTTGGGAAATACCCAAACATACCCAATGATATTGCTGCTATTGTAAAAACAGACAATAGGCTAGAAAGTTTTCATGATCTTAGATTAGCAGGAAAGAAAAATATTTTACTAGATTTAGTACCTAAGAAAAATACTACGGATATTGATATCGAAGCTCTAAAAATATCATTTAAAAAATCATTCAAAAAACTTTATCCAGAACTTAATCTTAGCTTTAAAGTAGAACCTAAATATCATTATTGAATATCTGCGTAATGCATGTTTTCTAGACAATTCTTTTATTAATCAATACTATATAACAGATGTCTATTAATTTTACTATCCAAGAAGAAACAAAAGGTCCATATGATTTTGACTCTGTATACAAAACATATACATATGACCAAGATAAAACATTTGCACCTAGCAGAACCTATGCAACTATGTATAAAAAAATAAAAAAAGTTACAGAATCAGCTCGTTTAATAGAAATTCAAAATTCTCCACCTATATTCAGCTATGATTTTACTGATGGCATACTAACAACACATGGAAAAGGTGGAACAATAGACCAAGCAAAAGCCAGTTGCATTATGGAATTCGCAGAAAGATATAGTTGGCTACACTTTGACTATAAAAAAGCTAGCGGGTATCAAAAGATATCTTTTAATGACTTATCAAAAGAAACAAACATAGACTACCTGCATGATGCCTTAAGGTTTAGCGCAGATAATAACAATGAGGAACTCAATGAACCATTAAAAGAAATACCTCTTAGGTGGATAGACGGATACTCAATTACAAAAAAAGAAAACATAAAATATCCATTAAGCTGGATTAATTACTTACACGGCTCTAATGGTCTGTGCTCTGGAAACACAAAAGAAGAAGCTATAGTTCAAGGTATCTGTGAAGTACTTGAACGAAATAACTGCAATAAATATGCAAGAAATTATAAAAATGAAAAAATTAATATAATTGATGCTTCCAGCATATCTCATCCATTGTTTGATGAAATACTTGAATTTCTAAAAAATGAAGGAACAGAGCTGATACTTCTACACATTCCTACCGGATGTGATGTTCCGGTAGTTATGGCCGGCTTTATCAATGAATCAATAAAACCAGCTATATTAAAAAAGAGCTTTGGATATGGCTGTCACACAAGCCCACTAAAAGCTGTTTTCAGAGCTATTACCGAATATTTTCAAATAAGATCTGGAACTATTAAAGAACAAACAAAAATACCTTTTGAGATTGATATTGGCACTGGCAACTGGTTTCTTTCTCTTGACCTAGATTTAAAGTGGATAAAAGAAAACAACCCTGTCGTTCAACTAAGCGAAATTAAAGACATTTCTTCCAATAATTTCAGTGAAGAAATCGCCAATTTAGTTGCCATTACACAAGATTATGGGATAGAACTATTAGTCGCAGACAAAACTCACCCAAAACTTAATACGCCGGTGTTTAGAGTCTTCTCTCCTCAATCAGAGCCACCATCAAATATTCTAAAACTTCTACATGCGCCTGAATGGGTTGTCATACAACTCTATTATGAAGCAGGAATGATTGAAGAAGCAAAAAACTTTTATAAGGACCACAACAGCTTCATTAAAGATATGTCTACAGATTTAATCAGCCAAGTTGGAGGAAGCATTTTTGGTTCCGAAATTGCTAATGTTATAAACTCATTATTAACACTACAACCAAATCCTGAAATCGATAAAATATGTTATAAAAATTATATTATAGCTCAACAAGCTCTGCCTAGTTTTTCAAAAAAAATGCAATCTCAACTTAAAACCATGTTCCACAATTAATAACTAATTTAAACATTAAGGGGAATTCCTAGTAGTTACTGCTGACAAAAAAAATTATCAATAAATAACGCTCAATCTAATTTACAGGTTAAATACTCAAGCTGGAAAGAACCTTAGGCTACAAAACTGAATTAAAGATAACCCTACTTCTGCGGCTGATGCTGATGTTTTTCAAATTATGACACTTGCACTTGCAGACCAGACAGAAAACGCAAGAATCACCTCCAAGGACACCTCTAGACATGAAGCCAGAGAGGTAGCAGGGCTAACTGTCCCGTTGTGTGAAAAAAACAATGCTGATGACCAAGTAATATTAGATGTTGAAGGAAAAACTCCTTAAAGCTTAAGCTTTACAAATAAATCCTTTAGGAACTGATTATTAATAGCATGGCTAGTCTTATAAGCGATGATTTTAGCCTGCACATCATATCCAGATGCATAAAAATCACCAAGAAGATCAAGTATCTTATGCCTTACCGACTCATTTTCATGTCTTGGATCATTAACAAATCCATTAGAATCATATGCCAAACAATTATCCAAACTTGCACCCAGTGCTTTGCCAGCAGAATGCAATTTATCTATATCTTCTTTGTTACCGAACGTTCGGCAATTAAGGATATCGTTCTTAAAAGATGGTCGGCCATTAAATACAAAATTTTGGGCCTTAACTGGAACATTAGGAAAGTTAATAGTATAGTTCACGGATAGTTCGTCTGCAGGAAAAGCCATCAAAAAAATATCATTATCATAAAACTGAACAAATGGCTCCTCAAGAACAATAACTGGGCGCACTGTATCGGTTCTTACGACACCTACCTCTTTTATCTGATTCCAATAAACAACGCCACTACCGTCAGCTATTGGCACTTCGTCTCCAGCTAGCTCAATCCGCAAATCTGTTATCTCTAATGCCCACAATACAGAAGACAAATGTTCTATTGTCCTTATCCAAACATCTCCCTTGTTAAGGTTTGTCCCTAAATAAATTGCATGAACATATTCCAAGGTTAAAGGAATCTCGGTTTTACTCTTTTGATGAAAAAAGACTATACCGCCTGTAGACTGAGGGACTAAATTAATTGTCACATTCTGACCAGAATGAATCCCTACACTTTCTATAGTTACGGTGCTAGCTAAAGTTAATCCCATTAATTAAAGAATTCCATCAAAAGAAAGACCTAGTGTAAACTTCGCTTCCTTTGACTCTAATACATCTTCAAGGTATCCATTAAGAGTAACATCTTCCATTAGTTTTACTCGAAGTCCGCCTGATAAACACCAAACATCTTCTGAGCCAATAATGTCTGCAACTACTGTCATATGGTCACTCATAAACATTTCAAGACCAAACATAACATCAGCTTTTATTTTCACAGCATTCACATTCGTCTTAAACCCGAAATGACCTGCTAATTTGTTTGGGAATGCTTTGCTAAGAACCATATAAAGCTCTGTCTGAGTATAAGAAGTAAGGCCAGTAACCCCAACTGCTAAACCAAGTGGATATTCACTATTATCACTTAACATATAATACTTAAGGTTAATAAAAGAACCCTCATGCGTAGAATTTCCAATTACTCCAAGCTCAACACCATCGAATATTCCAAGGTTTGCAAAATAATAACTTATTTGATTATTTGATGAAGCAGATTGCCAGTTATATCCGACATCAAACTCTTTATACTTTACAGCAGAAGCTGCTGGCATATTCACTAAACCATTAGTTCCTTTCATAGACGGAACAGCCCAACTAACAACTCCTAACATTAATGCAACTATAATTACTTTTTTCATTTTATTCTCCTTTTTTATCTTTACCGCGTTCACTTATCTTTTTTTTGACCATTCTTCTTAACGTCATTTCTTCTCTTACCACTTCTTTATGTGGTCTTGCAGGAAATCCTCTAATCATTTCTCCATCAGGGACATCCTTAGTGATACCTGTTCTAGCCATTGCTATTACATTACTGCCTGTTTTTAAATGGCCCACAGTCCCTACATCTCCAGCAAACATATTATATTCGCCGATTGTTGTACTTCCTGCAATTGCGCAAACAGCAGAAAGCAAACTATGCTTACCAATATAAGAATTATGTCCTATTTGCACTAAGTTATCTAGTTTAACACCATCGCAAATCACAGTATCAAGGAGACATCCTCTATCAACACAAGTATTTGCACCTATCTCAACGTTATTGCCGATAATTACCTTACCCAATTGTGGAACTTTATCCCATTCGTTATCTTTATTACGCTCAAAGCCAAATCCATCAGCACCAACAACTACTCCTGAATGAAAAATACAATTCTCGCCAATTTCTATATTGTGATAGATTGAAACATTAGAAAAAAGCACAGTACCTTTACCAATTACAGAATCTTTCCCAACACTTACCCCGGAATATAAACGAACACCATCGCCAATAACGACACCTGCATCTACTTTCACAAAAGAATCGATAAAAACATTTTCACCAATAGTCGTTGCATTATCAATATCTGCAAACTTTGATACTCCAGCTCTTGTGTCTTTTTTATCGAACAGTTCTACTGTTTTAGCAAAAACAGCCCTTGGATTATCTACTTTAATCATTGCTCCTGCTATTATTCCCTCTTCAGCTGCAACAATAGCTCCTGCTTTTGAATTTTTAGCCTTCTCAAGGTGCTTCTTGTCTAATAGGATGGTTAAGTCTTGTCTCTGCGCGACCTCTAAGCTTCTAATAGTAACTACTTCCATATCTTCACCAATAAGGTGACCGTTTATTGCTTTTGCGATTTCTGATAATTTCATTCTAATTCACTGTTAAGCTTTGCAATAACCAAACTCGTCATATCAATTCCGCCAACAAACACTGCTTTGTTATCTAAAACCACATCTACTCGCAACTGATCTGCCACTTTTTTTGTAGCTGCCATAATGTCAGACTCAATTTCTGTCGACAATACATTATTCAAATCTAAAAGCTCTTGTTTCTTCGGAATTATATCTTTTTCTAGTTGTTGCCTAACAGCAAGAATTTCTTCTTGTGTGCTAGTTGATGTGATCTGAGCCTCATACTCTTTTTGTTTTATTAAAAAATAATCTTGAATTTCTACTTGTTTTTGAGCAAGGTCAGCTTGTGCTGTAATTGCTTTATTATAAGATTGAATTACTTGCTGAGAATCTATCACTCCAATAGTCTCGCAATATCCTAATGCAGCAAGAAAAACTATTAATACAAGAAACTTCTTCATAACCACTCCTTATTTAGAATGAATTCTCTATATTAAAGTGTACCACCATTTGTCCACTTTGTTTAAGGTCATAGGACTCAAAACCACCATAGTCGTTACCATCGCCCCATGCAAAATCAAATCTTAATGGGCCAAGCGGAGTTGCTACTCTAAATCCTAAACCATAACCATAACGAACTCCTGGAGCTCCTGGTGTAACAGCAGAATTAACCTTACATTCAGAAAAACCTTTTCCTATTTTACCCATATCAAAGAAGCCATAAATATTCATAGTCTCATTAATTTTGTATCTAAGCTCTGTCGTTCCCATTATTCTAGCTCCACCAACACCAAAAGGAGTTCCATCTTCGAATCCCCTTACTGTAGTTGAGCCACCTGCAAAATATCTTTCCGTATCAAAAATTGTTCCTAATGAAGCGTCTGCTTGTGCTTTAAATCCTAATGCTAAATTCTCTCCAACAGGAAAATATTTATTTGCCTGGACCCTTGCCTTTATATACTCGATACTGCCACCAAGCACCTTCAAAGAAGTATCTACTCTAGTTGAAATATACTCTCCTGTAGATGGATTGAAACGATTGTCTCTTGTGTCATAACTCATTCCAGCACCAATACTTCTTACACTATAAGAATCTACTGAAACACCAGTTCCGGGATCTGAAATAGGTTCATATGGTCGAATGTTATTCACACGGAGATTTCCAAAAGCACTTACTGTCTTTGTAAATTTTTTACCAAGCGTCCACTCTCCTCCAGAATTATAAGCATCTAGACCTTGCCCTTCATCAATCTGGCCATCTGTATGCCACATTCGATAGGTAGTCCATGCTCTGTCTCCAAACACATCTGGGAAAAACCATGGGTTATGGTATTTTAATTCATAATTTGTCTGTTTTTCGCCCCACTGACCTTTAAGCGCTAAGTTATATCCTTCTCCTAAAAAATTAACAAACTCTAATTGCAAAAACCCAAAGAATCCAGATGTGGAACCAATCCCTCCACCGAACTGGAAAGATCCTGATCTTTTTTCTTTAACATTCACTACTGCAATGACTTTCTCTGGATCAATACCTGCAACAGGAGGTTCAATATTTATATTATCAATGAACCCTGTATTAAAGATTGTTCTCATGTCTTCTTTTAAGGTATTAATATTAAATGCCTGGCCTAATTGTGTGTCCATCTCACGAGTTATTACGAAGTCCTGTGTATATGTAAGACCTTTAATGAAAATGTCTTCTATTATTCCCTCGTTAATCACAAAAACCAACACATCGTCAGATTCTGGCTCTATAACTTGTTTTATATTCATCAGAACATAGCCTCTATCGTGGTAATACGATGTAATTACTCTTATATCATGTCGTAAGCTACTGTAATCAAGTATGCGGTTTTCCTTACATTCCATGCTTGCAATAAGTTCTTCTGAAGAAAAGGAATGTAATCCAATAAACTGAATAGAGGTAACCGTTGGATTCTCCGAAACAGTAAATACTATATCCAAACTACCGTCATCTAAATAAACTGGCTCTGCTGTGATATCGTCTTTAAAAGCGCCATGCTCATAAATTCTACTAATATCATCAATAATATTATCTGTAACAAACTCTGTTCCAGGCTGACACTTTAGTGAACTCAAAATATCTGAGCTACTAATAGTACTGTTTCCATTGATAAAGACCTGATTAATATTTGCTGAAAAAGCAAAACTGAAAAATAATAAGAATAATCCCCTTTTAAACATAAGCACCCTCTCTTAAAAAAACTTACGCTATTTTAGCATAAACCATGTGCAGGGGAAACAAATTAGAACAACTGACCAAGTCCAAAATGAAGAATATATCCCTCTTCATCACTATACCCAAGATCTAGTCTAATGGGCACTAATGGCGTGAAAAGTCTAAGCCCTACTCCGCCGCCCCATTTATAGTTGCGAGGATGCATTGAGGTATTTGTTGCATATCCAACATCTGTAAAAACAGCAAACTGTAACCAATCCAGTAAAAGAACTCTATACTCGAGGTTACCTAAAACTTTCTTTTTCCCTGATATAGTTGATGAAGATGATGCATATGAATCAGGATAACCTCTTAAAGAATAGCTACCTCCCACATTAAAAATATCCTGCTCAAACAACAAAATAGTATTATCATCAGAATCCAGAAATCCTGCTTCAAAATTTGCACCAATAACGCTTCCAGGAAATATCTCATGAAAAATTGAATATCTTACTTCATACTTGGAATACGTGATGCCTCCCAATGAAACCAAACCAAAGAAATCATTCCCTTTCTCTATCTCAATTGCTGTTCTTGTTCCTTTTGTAGGATGATTTAATCCCTTAATAGTATTCTGAATGAAGGCCATTCTAATTGCATTTGTTGTATAAGGAACATAAGTAGCTGTGGTATCTTCCACTTGCTCATTAGAGTAACCAACTAACAATCTTTTATCATCAAAAAATAATGGTTGAAGGTTTGCTTCCCAACCATTTCTTCGTACAGATACAGATGTACTTGTTCCTAGTACGTTCTCTTTATTAACCTGATGCCATAGCAATAAATTAAACGGTGTTTTCATTCCAAAAGGCCATGGCTCATTGTAGGTGAAATAATAGTTGTAATCCTCTAAAATACCTCTTACTAATGTCTGTGCCTTCAGATATATTCCATCACCTTGGTTCCTGAAATTTGGGAATCTCACCCCAAAAGTTAGGCTATATAAATCATTAGGAAGCTGTTCAAGACCAATCTGCAAATTGTTAATCTTCCGTTCTGTTAAATCATAAACAACATCTATCTTCCCTGGATAATCTGGCGAAGGAAGTACTTTTGGAACTCCTACTTTAGAAAAATAACCTAGCTTCATTACCGCTAATCGGTCTTCTCTTAAGGCGTTCATGTTAAGGACTTTCCCTGGATGCAATAACATCTCTCTATATACGAGCTGCCTATTAATATCCTCTACGCCGTTTAAAAATATTTCAGAGATTTCTCCTTCTTCTACATTATAAATAAGTGTTGAATACTCATCTACAAAAAACACATTAGATACTTTTGCCAGGACATACCCGTTATCCTTATATTTCTGCTCTATTATCGCCACATCTTTCTTAATGAAAGAATAATCTACAAATTCGCCCGTTTTATTGTTTAAGCTTACGACAATCGATTCTTCATCTAGCACCGTAACATTGCTAAGCTGTATTTTTTCAATCTTCGCATTCAAAACCAGCTCAAGATAAATATTAATCTCTTTATAAGCTGTCGTTCGTATCTTTACGCTTACATCTTTTACTAATCCACTTTTCATAAGATTAGAGATATCACTAATCAAATAATCATAATAAAAACGTTCGTCTTTTTTCAGAAACTGAACACGACTAGATATTTCCGCATCTACTTCTTTATCCCCAGCACTAAATGTTACATTATTTATCAAATAATGGTTATACACAGAAGGGTTCTCTGGGAAAACAGTAATCGCTTGTACACAAGCTACGACTATAAAGATAAAAATTGTTTTAAAAAATAAAGTTCGCATTTAATGAAAAGGCTCCATACATAGTATCAATATCATTCAAATTATAGTTGCCATAGTTCAAACTGAGGAAATCATTTAAGAACCATACCAATTCATACTGCGTCATGTCCAGCAATGGTTTGGTTGGATCTTGGCTAATACCTGTTTTTACTTTTACAAAAAACTTACGAACGAACAAATCTTTAACGTACTCAACAGAAACAGTATTATCATCTTCTTCATACACACGATTATCACGTTGAAATACTTGCATAGCGTTTACCAGTTCTCCCCCTAAATCATGTTCAATATTTACATCATAGAGGCCCATATTACGAGCTATTTCCTGTTCAAACGGCCTTAACTGTTGATCAATCCATATGTTTATCTGTGAAGCAGAATACTCTCTTAGCATCTCGTTTGCTTCTTCATTATCAGCTATTCCCTGCGCTAAGATAGATCGATAAAAATCAGGTCTAAAAACTGCTGGCACTAAATATGAGATAACTGTATCTACTTGTTCTGCTGACATATTATTTAAGTAAATACGCTCTTCTGCCAGCTCATATCCAGTTGCTATTTTCTTGTAATGCTCAATAGAAAAAGAATCCATTTGGTTAATCGGCCCTTCAACAAATATCACAAACAGATGATCTTCATATTTTGTAACAACATTAGAAGATAACCCTATGTTCTCTGTTACTCGAACCGATTTCTGTATCTCACTATATGTTTTAAGACTAAAGTAAGGTGTTGCCTTTCTTCTAGCTGGAAACACTGGATGAGGATCCATTTTCACATCAACATAATTATCTTCAATCTCTGTTGAACCTGCTCCGAATATTTCCCTTTGCTTCTGTTTATCCATGATATCAAAAACCTTGTTCATAAAAATGATTCTTCCATCATTAAGATTGAACCTACCCTCGGCGTCAATTGTATTAAGTGAGCCCTCTACCTTTAACCACTCAGGCATCTCATCCAATAAAATATTTATATTTGTTAACCACCTATTCAGGTCTTCTTCACTACTTTTTTGAATAATCTGTATATTTCTACCCAATGTCATATCCAAGTCTAGAAGCAATGGTGGTTTAATTATTCCCAACCCAGAACCACTACCTCCAAGACCAACTTTCAGCTGATAAACACCACTTTTTACAAATACTTTTGCCTTAAGCTTTGGACCTTTTTCTTGTTCTGTCAGAACCTCAGCTATCTTCTCTTGAACCAGCTCTTTCCTTAATGGAACTACATAGTCTCCAACAAAACTAATATCAAATAGTTTAGCTTCTCCCTTAAATATATCCTTAACATCAAGCCACATAGTTATTGGCTTAAAATCTAAACCAAAATCAAAAACAACTCCTGCATAATCTTCTAAAAATCCCTGAAAACCTATCTCTCCATTCACAACAAACTCATTCAACTTGCCCTGAGTATCCAAACCTTGCCACTGCATCAACATATCCGGAGGCAATACTATTCGGCTATCTTTAATCTCAATATCTGCCGAAGCTATCCGAATAGGTGTTCTCAACATAAAAGATGGCACAAAAACCAATTCAAAATTACGCAGACTAGCCTCTTCTGCATTTATATTAGGGTTAATAAAGGGGCCTGTAATATGGAACAACAACGTACCATCATTACTCATCTTAGCTAGCGTCTGGTTAAAAACTGTCAGCACATCGATATCGTTTTTATTTAAGAACAAATACAAATCTAATGCTTCCTTGTTTGGCTTGTCCTTAAAAGCATCCTTGAGGCTTATTTTCCCTTTTAGCAAGTCGCTTGTCTTATGGCCATCTATCTTTACGAAAAAGTTAACGATGTCCACACTTTCAGCTTCTGGAAAGTATTTGGCAAAAAGATTCATCTCTTGGAAAGACTTATTCATCACTCTAGCTTTTTCAGCCTTCACTGAAATATCAAAGTGATCATCCTGTAAATCTGAAAGGAAATGCATTTTCTTTACACTAAAGAATTGATAACGACCATCTTCTAGTATTAAATCGCTAAATATTCTTAAATCTTTCTTATAAGAAAGATGCAACTCTCCTTCTAAAACTCCATAAACACCCGGAAGCATTCCTAGGTCTTCCTGCTCGTCTAAAACCTGAAGTGAGTCTAAGACATCTGCAACATTATCGCCTCTTAGTGCATATAGGCTTCTAACCTGACGCTTTAGCAATGCGTTATATTTATCAAACATACTCGTGTTTGCTTTTGCTTCTTTCTTAATCAGATCTCTTTTGTTCCGCCAGTTAATTTGGATGCTGTTATAAAGATCAAAGATATTCTCTAGCTCACCTTTTATAATCTTCACATTCAAATCAAATGGGTTTATTCCAGACTTTATTTTTTGCAAATGAACACTACCATCTACAATATAACTATCCTTGAAATGTTCTAGCTCAACTCCATCTAAAGTTATCTTTTCTTTATCTAACAAGAAATGGCCTTTAGCATCTGGCAAAAAAACTCCGTTATAAACTACGCCTGCAAGCTTTCCAGCTAAATCAAAAGCAATTCGTCCTTTCTTGCGAGCAAACAAGCCACTAACATTATAGGCATCTCCCCTTACTCCTGCAGGGAACATTACCCATCCTTTGCTACTAGCATTACCAGTACTAATGTTAAGCGCTAAATCCATTGTTGATCTATATTGTCCCGCAAACTCAATAGCTGTTTCATTATTAACAAATAAGGCATCTTTTGCTTTTGCCAAATTATTCTTTAACGAGATAATCCCCTCAAATAAATCTATGTTCTGCGAAGCTATGTTTGCAGAAACTAAATACACGTTTCCCGTAACGCCATAACTCTTTAGAAACAATCTATTCTTGTCTGGAAATAATGTTACGTCACAACTAATAGTTCCTTCATAATCCAGCTTTACTGGCTTAACAAAGTTTTTCGCTACATCCAAATCGATATTCTTTGCTTTTATCTTTAGATACTTCATCTTCTTCTTATCTACTTTTGTAGCAACCGCTAAAGCAGAGACTGTGTTTTGCATATCTGCACTAACAATCAACAGCTTATCGATATAAACACTCATTGCTCCACTCATTGCTAGATGAGGAGACAACACTTCAAACATATCAACTGTTCCGCTCAACTCGCCGCTCATCCTAGAAATAGGATCTTTTCTAAACGCCTCGTCATAGACACCAGAAACAACACCCTCGAAGGTTGCTCTCGCTTTATAATCACCTGTTGTATAAAAGAAATAGAAGTCATCTGTCTCTAGCTCACTAGCAGCAACTGTGACAGTAAAATGGTTATCTTTTTTTAAGAAACCTTCGAAATTAATTATTGCATCAGAGGTGTTTGCTACAACAAAAGAACTATCTGTAAAAACAGTTCTATCTTTCTCTGCCTCCCAATACAAACGTGCTTGTAATAAGTCTTGGCCAAATACTGTTGCATCGCTACCCAGCAAATCGACAACACCGTGCATGCCTTCTGTATAACTATTAATCCTTAAAGCTAAATCTGTTTTTCCCTGAAATGGGTCTGCTTGTAAATATTTATTAATCTGAACATCTCTTATATCCACTGCTAAAGAAACATAAGGAGGAAACTCTTTGCTCATCTCTACATAACCATAGCCACTCCCTAACCCTTCATAAGCGTTAAGTTCTGGAAATGCTAAATCTACTCTATCGTCTTGAAAAGTAAAATCTACCGCTGCTCTATCTAATTCATAGCCAAGTATCCGACCAGAATATCCTTCTACTTTTCCTGAGATAACTATTTTGTTCTCTTTATTTGTAACAATGCTGACGTCTGACTGACCAGCTCCTTTTAGTCTTAACCCTTTAAGAAAAGGCAAAAACTCCTGAGCGTTCTGCATCCTTACAGAGCGTCCTTTTATCTTTATTTTTAGTTTATAAAAATCATCTATTCTTCCATTAACTGAAAACTTTTCCCTCGCAATAGTTCCGCCTACTTTTTCAAAAACAACACCACTATTACTAACAAGAACTGTGCCGTTTTTTACAAATAAATTCTTTGGCAACCAAGCAAGCTTCAGCTCCGTTCCTGTACTTTTATAATTTATATCAAACCTTATTGGCAAATCTGTTCTCTTCTTTACTTCGTTATTCTGAAGAACAACCTCAATATCGCCTTCTGCATTCTTAATATCTATTTCCGGTAATGGGATAAAGTAGTTCACCTCTTTTGCGATCTCACAATCACGAGCCTTTATCTTTATCCAATACCCTTCGGGATTCAGATCACCTGACATGAACATTCTATTTCTATTTTTATTTAAACTAGCTTTGAATTTTTTTATCTTGGCACCACTGTTACTAAACTTAATAGTAGAATCTACATCATAAGCTATATTAATAGTCGCTACCTCCAATGGTTCTGGCCCAAACCCACGCTCATCATAATACTCAACAATAGAATCTTTTAACTTAATATTAATGTCTAAATCTGGAAGTTCATTGCCGTCACCTGAAGGGAGCTCTATTAAATCCATCAATTTAACAAAGTTATAAGAGTCATCACGATAATGTCTTAAGTTGATATTAGCGTTATAAAGAACTACTGCGCTTATTGCCGAAACATCTTTATCGATAAGTCCTTTCAATACACTGAACTTTAGCTTTATCTCTTTTGCTTTGAAGAAGTCCTTGGAGTTAGTGCTGACGTCATCTATCAACACATTTTTAAATTTAATGTGGGATAGCGGATTTATAGATATCTCCTCAACTGACACAAACTCTGGAAGAATTTTCTTTGTTTCTTGCAACACAAAGTTTTCCAATTGTCTTATGCCTAGGAAATACCCTAAAACTAGAATGA